>CAACVC010000130.1_pt1 | contig 16707 bp, 14 predicted proteins | sample 2381761 | NCBI WGS metagenome assembly CAACVC01 (sample SAMEA5211966, study PRJEB30684) | marine metagenome | biome: Marine; feature: Epipelagic; material: Water | collected 2015-10-15 | depth 45 m
TTTCTTCTTCTGTCATACCAAAACCTTCTTCTTCAGATTTATTAGAAGATAATGCCCGCTGCCCATAAAAAAGAATATCATAATGCATTTCCAGGGGGATATGTTGAACATGTTTCCAGAGTTGTACGTTGTGCTCTTAAACAATATGAATTATGGAAAGAAGAGGGTGCTGATATGAGTACTTTTACTATTGAAGAATTAGTATTCTCAGCTATAAATCATGATTTAGGTAAAATGGGTGATGAAGAAAATGAATCATATATCCCTCAGACAGATAAATGGAGACGTGATAAATTGGGTGAAGATTATATGTTTAATAAGAAAGTTCATTTCTCCTCAGTCCCAGATAGAGGTTTATACCTCCTTCAATCCCATGGAGTACAGTATTCATTTAATGAAATGTTAGCTATTCAAACGCATGATGGTTTATATGATGAAGCTAATACCAAATACCTAAAGGCGTATATGCCCGAACAAAAACCACGTACATGTTTACCTTTTATATTACATCAGGCAGACTTAATGGCTGCTCGTATTGAATTTGAACGTGAATGGTTACCAAGATTAAAAGGAGAGGAAAAGTCCGTGGAAAAGCAAAAAGGGAATTATACATTGGGGACAACACCAAATTCATCAAAGAAATTGTCTACCAAAGTTAAGGCTTTAAGTTCAATAAAAAGTGATGGATTAAAAAATATGTTAGATAATTTATGATACCTTTAATAATAACAGTTTGCATACTCTCAGTTATAGTTGTCATTCTTGGATGGACAACCTACAATTTAATGAGAAAACAAGAAAAATCCGAAGATATCCTTTTAGGTTATATGGAATATTTAGATAAATTTTCTAGAATAGTTGAAGCTTCTAATAAAAAATTAAAAGAAGTAGATAATAGAAATTTATTTGAAAAAGATGAGGATGTAGGAGTTATATTTAGTTCAATTTTAAAAATCCAAGAAATTCTAAATGAATTTACTGTTAAAAAGATAAAATAACATGCCCTTACCTCCTGTCAAAAAAAAAAGACGTAAAAAAAGTAAAAATTATTTCACTCAAGAAACAGAAGATGCTATTGTTTTATACAATTCTACTTCTGATCCTGAATTAAGAAGTAAGATATATGAGGATAAAATTCACTACCCATTTTTTAAACTCACTCAGAATATAATCCATACTTTTAAATTTTACCATACTGAAGTTGATAATTTAGAACATTTACAACATGAAATTATTGTATTTTTATTATCAAAGATACATTTATTTGATCCTTCTCGTGGTGCTAAAGCTTATTCCTATTTTGGTACAATTGTAAAAAGATGGTGTATATTGTATAATGATAAAAATTATAAAAAGAAAATATCTAAACTCCCAGTAGGAGAATTAGAAAAAGATGATAAACACTCATATAATTTAGAAACTTCTGATCCAAATGAACGATTATCACTATTTATGGATGAATATGTAGAACATGTTTCCAAAAATATATTTATTTTATTTCCAAAGCCATTTGATACTCGTATAGCTGATTCTATTTTAGAATTATTTAGAAAAAGAGAAAATATTGATGTTTTTAATAAAAAAGCTTTGTATATCTATATACATGAAATGATCCCAGAGGTAAAAACTCCAAAAATTACCAAAATAGCTAAACAATTATATGCCATATTTAAAAAACATTACGTGTTTTACTTAGAGAATGGATATACTAATTTCTAATTTTTATAATTTTTCATATTTATACCCAAATAAAGCATATGGGAAATTTAGAATCAAAAATTTTTGGTAAAAAGAAGTTTTCTGATATTTTAAAAGAAATATACGATAACCAAAAGAAAAAAGAAACACAAATTACTGCTTTAATTAGTGAATTAAAACCACTTATTAGTGATATTGGTGATGCTACTTTAATAGTACCTCTTATTAAAGAATATATGGAATTAGGTATTAAAAATGATGAACAATTAGTAAAAATGGCCACTATCATTCAACGTGCATTATCTTCTAATAAATCTGAAGAAGAAGGTTTTGGTATGACAGAAGAAGAAAAACAACAACTTTTAAATGAAGTAGAAAAGTTTAAACCAAAGGGGTAATGGCTATTTTTGAACAAGGTATTAAGAGAAGAAATAACCGTTCTAATTTTAGAAGATTAAAACAGAATGGTATGCTTAATTATACTTTAACTCCTGTAAGAGTTACTGATATAATTTTAGATGAAAAGCATAATAGATTTTCTGATTGGAGTGATATTGGTGTAGTTTTTTTTGAATATGTAGATGATACTGTTGCTGTAGGTTCAACAAAAGCGTATCCTATATTTTCTCAACAATTAACTCCCCCCTTGATAAATGAAATAGTTTTTATTATTTCAATACCTAATAATTTAGATTATGATACTGGTGAAGTATCTTTAAGATTTTACTATTTTAGTCCTGTTGGAGTTCATAATACTGGTCCCAATAATAACATACAACCTGATTCTCTTCCATTTTCCCAATTTTTTCAAAATGAACAAAATAAAGCTAATTATAAAGATACAGGGGGTAACAATGTAGATGAGGGAGAATCCTCCGAACCCGTAATAAATTTTAATAGTCTAAATTCGAATGAAAATTCTCAAAATACTTTTATCGAAAAATCCAACATTTATCCTCTATTACCTTTTATGGGTGATTATATAATAGAAGGAAGATTTGGTCAAAGTATTAGATTAGGCAACACAGCAAAATCTAAAAGTGAACAAAAAAATAATTGGTCAAAAAGTGGTGATAATGGAGATCCTATTATGATCCTAAGAAATGGCCAATCCCCATTAACCTCAGGGCCTGGGTGGCTTCCTACAACAGAAAATGTTAAAGATGATTTATCTTCTATATATTTAACATCTACCCAAAAATTACCATTTAGTTTAGCTAATGAAAATTTTGTTTCGTATGTTGGTTCTAATATCCCTCCACCTGAATTACCTTCAAATTATAATAAACCACAAATAATTTTAAACTCTAATAGAATAGTTTTAAATGCTAAAAAAGATAGTGTTTTAATTAGTGGTGAACAATCTGTATTAATTTCATCAAATCAAAGTCTAAATTTAGAAGCTAAAAGTGTTTATATAAATAGTACAGATATTAGATTGGGTTCAAATGATGCTAAAGAACCTGTTTTAAAAGGTGATACAACAGTAGAATATTTAAAAATAATTGTCCAAGAAATTGCTAATCTAGCAACAGCTCTAAAAACCATCCAAGTTTATACAGGTCCTAATGTTGTAGGTGTACCTGACGCTGCAATACAAGGTCCTGCAAAGTTAGCTGCTTTAAATTTAGAAGAAGTATTAGGACAACTTGATAGTATTAAATCAAATTTTGTAAAAACTACATAATATGGCTTCAATCCCAGATATACCTTCTCCAATAGCTACCCCACCCTCTAGAATCCCTAGACTTTCTGGTAATTATGTTGGTTTAGAGGAAATGCCTTTTAGTTTAAAAAAATTAATATTAGCAACTGAAAAAATTGTTGTATTAAGAGAATCTACATCTAAAGCTAAAATTAAACCTGGAGGTAAAGGAGGAGGAAGAACCACAGGCACTATGTGGTATAAAGGTGAAGTAGTTGGTTTTACTGTTGAAGATGCTGTTAGAGAAGAAAAAATTATGTATGTAACTGCTATACCTGATACTACTCCTCCATCTTTAACAGATTTATTGAAAGATGAATTTTCAGAAGAATATTATAAAGATCCCGCTGCACTTCCTCCTTCTACATATAACTTAGTATTAGGAGCAACAAATAGTGCTTTTATTAGCAAAACCCATTATAAAGGACAAGGTTTAAGAATAAGTTCAAAATCTGACCCTTCAGGAACTAATATTTTTACAGAAGATGTAAATGCAGAATTAGGTTTCCAAAATAGAGAAAGGGATGGGAAAGAACTTGCTTTTGATGGTGTTATGCTTCATCATGGTGGTAATGAAAATGCTTCTTCAGGCTGTATTATATTTGGAACTCAAAGAAAAGGAGAAGGAACAGTTTCTAGTTCTCCTGGAGAAGTTATTGCTTTAAATAAATATTTACAAGACCAAGGAATAGTAGGAAAAGGTATATTAGATAATTTAGTAATATTAGATTTAAATAAAATTCCTAAAGATATACCCCAAATGAGTGGAGAAATTATAGATGGTACAACAGGTCGTCCTATTCCTGGAACTGAAGTTGTTATGGAGAGACTAGTTATGAAATCCCTTGAACAACCATCTGGCATTACTGATATTGTAAGACCCACACCCATATCTGATGAAGAACGATTACAAGAACAAATGGAAGGTATGGGGAAAAAAGAAGCAAGAAAACATGTAAAAAATGTTAAAAAATATGGACTTGATAAAGCGAATTTAGCCACGTCAAAACTTAATTTAAATGAGACTTTTCGTGGTATTCTTAATAAAATTAAAGGTGTTGGTTCTTTTGGTAATTAAAAAATAAGATAATGGCTGCTACTCCAAAATATATTTATTCTGATGGTACTACTGTAACATTTAAATTGCTTGGCCCAAAAAAAACAGCAATAATTACATATGGTTCATCATTTGGTGAAGGTGATTTTGAAATTATTGCGGGAAATACTGCTGAGGGTGCAACTTCATTTTCTGCTGGTTTTGAGCTTTTAGCAGAAGAAATAATTATTTCTTATAATAGTAATAGAGAAAGTAATTTACTTCCTCCCGTAACTTTAGTTGGAGTAGATTCCCCACCTGAAGTAACACCCCCAGTACCTCCAACTTCTCCTCTTCCACCAAACCCCCAACTAGGAGAAAATGAAAATCCTGATTTACCAATTACATCTGATAATCAAGGAAAATTTTTAGTAACTAGTAGTTCTTTATCCCTAGATGAAATAGTTAAAGCATCTACCCCAGCTCCACTTCTTAGTGAAGTAAAAATAAAAAAAGAGGGTTATGAAACAGTTACAGTCCCAACTCAAAAAGGTGATGGGAGTTATAAAGAAGATTTAGGTATAATTAAGTTAACCCCTACACAACAACAGTTAGAACTAGAAAAATTAAAACTATCTCAACTTTCTATTCCTGAAATAGAATTTATGTCACTTGAAAAAAAAGATTGGAAATATTTTTTACAAGATCAACTTGATACTCAAATAATTAATATTAAAAAAACTTTAATTCCTATGGTCATAGGTATGATAGCTGCTTTTGGCATAGCTAAAGCTACTGAAATGCTAGGGGAAAAATTAGATGATTTAAAATCATGTCCTAATCAAGATAAAATAAAAGAGATTATTAAACGTAAAAATAAATTAGTAAAAGTACTAAATGATATTTTACAATTAGTAGAAAAAACCTTAGTAGCTGCAGGTATTACCCAAGGAGTTGTTTCAGCACTTAATATAGCTCTCCAAGCCCTAAAAAATACACCTATCCCTCCTAATTTAGATCAATCAGGAACAATTACTCAACAAAAAAATGTTAATACACCTAAAGTAGAAAAGATTTTAGAGTTAACAAAAAAGATAAGTTCTAATACTTTACCTGTTTTAGTTGTACTACGTCAAAATTTAGTATTAGTTCTTGATTTACTTAAAATGTTAGATGGATTAATCCAAGATTGTTCTCCTGAAGCTGAACAAGAACAAGTAGCATTTGAATTAACTGAATTAACCAGAGATAACTCAAATCAATTATCCCCAGTAGTAACTAATGTAAATGGATTTGAAATGGGTGTGGAAACTGAAAAAAATAGTGGTACATTAAAACGTAGAAGAGCTATAGCTAAAAATAAACAAGGGGTTGTAATGCTAAAAGGAGAATATTCATTTAGCTCTATTGACCAAATATTAATAGATGAATTAATATTTTATATACAAACAAACGATTTAAAAGCAGATTAACCCCATATTTATAAACATATATGAAAACAACACAATTAAAAAGTCTAATTAAAGAAGCAGTAAAAGAAGCAATTCAAGATGAATTGAAGGATATTTTATTGGAGGCTGTTAAATCTCCTAAACCTCAAATTGTAAGGGAATCTATACAACCTTCTCCTACTCCTCCACCATCACCTAAACCTACTTACACAGAACCTACTATGAATATTAAACAAAGGTATGCTGATATAGTAGGTGAAACAGCTTTAAGTATGACTAGTAAGGATGCTTCTTCTTTTAATCCTAAAGGAGTAGACCCATTAAATGGAAATTTAGGTGATGGAGAAGTTGGAATGGATACAATTATGAATTTATTAAACACTAAATAGTGCCTTTTGATCCTATAAATATTAACCCTGATGATTTAAATCCTAATATTGCTATTGGGGTTAGTTTACCATTAAATGGTCCTGGGGTATTTAATTCAACTTTCACAACTAGAGAAGCTAAAAAAAATAATCTAATAAATTTTTTTCTAACAAATCCCGGAGAGATACCATTAAACCCTCAATTTGGTGCAGGATTAAAAATTTATTTATTTGAACAAGCTAATGAACCTACCTTTGAAGATTTAAAAAGTTTCATCAAACAAAAACTAGATATATACTTTCCATCAATTACAATCTTAAATTTAGATGTTTTATCACCTGATGGTAGACCTAATGATATCACAGTTTCTTTAAATTATTCTATTGATGAAAATATTACTGATAATATAACTTTACAATTTTAAAAAATGCCTGAAATAAATAGAGACATAAAATACTTAAATAGAGATTTTAGTGATTTTAGATCACGTTTAATAAACTATGCTCAAACCTATTTTCCAGATACTTATAAAGATTTTTCTGCAGCTTCCCCAGGTATGATGTTTATAGAACAAGCATCATATGTAGGAGATGTTTTAAGTTTTTATTTAGATAATCAATTTCAAGAAAATTTTATTCAATATGCAATTCAAACAAATAATGTTTTTGAATTATCTTATATGTTTGGGTATAAACCTAAAGTAACAAATGTTTCTCAAACAACTATGGAGATTTTCCAACAAGTTCCTGCTATAAACCTAAGTGGAGACTATTTTCCTGATTATAATTACACTTTAATTATTCCTGAAAATACAACTCTTACTTCTGCTAATAACCAAGACTTTTTAATGGAAGACAAAATAGATTTTTCAGTATCTAGTTCTCAAGACCCTACAGAAATAAATATTTACCAAACTGCGGGTGGTATCCCACAGTTTTACCTATTTAAAAAGACTAGAAGAGCTGTATCTTCAACTATTAATACACAAACTTTTTCATTTACTAATCCACTTCCATTTCAAACAATTAATCTAACAGAATCTAACATAGTTAAAATATTAGATATAACTGATTCTGATGGTAATAAATGGGATGAAGTAGATTACTTAGGTCAAGAAACAATATTAGATACTATTAAAAATACTAATGTTAATGATCCTAATAGTGGGAAAGATACTCCATATCTTTTAAAATTAAAACAATGTCCTCGAAGGTTTGTTACTAGATTTACATCTTTAACTAATTTACAAATACAATTTGGTGTTGGTTCTCCTAGTGATACAACTGAAGAAATAATTCCTAATCCTAACAATGTTGGAATAGGTTTACCATTTAAAAAAGATAAACTAACAGCCGCTTACTCACCAACTAATTTTTTATATACTGGGACTTATGGAGTAGCCCCCTCAGACACAACCTTAACAGTAAGGTATTTAACAGGAGGAGGTACAGATTCTAATACTCCTGCTAATACTATTACTTCAATTTCTTCTAATAATGTAGTATTTTCAAACAATAGTGCTTTAAGTTCAACTACAGCTGATTTTGTTTTTAGTTCTCTTTCAACTAATAATCCTGAACCCGCTACAGGAGGTAAAGGTGGAGATACTATTCAAGAAATAAGACAAAATACTATTTCATCTACATTTGCACAAAAAAGATCTGTAACTGCTGATGATTATTTAATAAGAGCTTTAAGTATGCCCTCGGATTTTGGTTCTATAACTAAAGCTTGTATAGAAAAACCTCAACTAACAGATTCACAAATATCAACAATTGAAACTCTATCTTTATATGTCTTATCTCAAAATAGTGCAGGCCAATTAGATTATGCTAGTAGTACTTTAAAAGATAATTTAAGAACATATTTATCTCAACAAAGAATGATAGGGGATAGTATTGAAATTAGAGATGCCTACATTATTAATATTTCTACAGAATTTGAAATTGTTGTACTACCTAATTTTAATAATAGTGAAGTTTTAATAAATTGTATTCAATCGTTACAAGATTATTTTTCTTTAGATAAATGGCAATTAAAACAACCTATTTTAATGAAAGAGCTTTTTATATCTTTAGATAAAATATCAGGAGTTCAAACTGTAAAAAATATTATTATTAATAATAAAGTTGGGGGTAACTATTCACAATATGCTTATGATATTGATGGCGCAACCCAAAATCAAGTTATTTATCCATCATTAGACCCTAGCATATTTGAAGTAAGATTTCCTGATCAAGATATTAAAGGTAGAGTAGTTCCTTTATAATTGTATATTTATAATAAAAGTACTATAAATGGCTATCTACAAAATATTTCCTACTAAGGACACCACTTTATACTCAGAATACCTTTCTATGAATACGGGACTGGATGCTATTTTAGAAGCATCTAATGTTTTAGATATAGCAGGTATTCCTGTAGTATCTAGATATTTAATTGAATTTGATACTCCTGAAATTGAAGATGTTATTACTAATAAAATTGCAGGGAGTAGTTTTGATGTATTCTTAAGAAATTATATTTCTACTGCTCAAGGTATAAATGCTGATATAGATTTAGAAATATTTGCAGTTGCTCAATCTTGGAATAATGGAACAGGTCACTATTTAGATTCTCCTATTGTAACAGATGGAGCCTCATGGTCATATAGAGATTCTCTTTCTGGATCAGCTTGGACAATGACTGGATCATTTCCTGAAGGAGCAGGTAGTGGGGTTTATGGTTATGGTGGAGATTTTGATTCAACATATACTTCTATTGGTGGTGGTGCTTGGTTTACTTCTTCTGCTTTAATTCCTCAAATAACTGAATCTTTTGGGTTGAGATCCAATAAAGACTTAGAATTAAATGTTAAAGGATTAGTTAATTTATGGTATAGTGGATCTATTCCTAACTACGGATTTTTAACAAAGTTAAGTTCAAGTTTTGAATTTCATCCTAGTAGCAGTGTTCAACCTGTTTTAAAATATTATAGTGTAGATACAAATACTATCTATCCACCTCAATTAGAATTTAGATGGAGGGACTATTCTCAATATGATCCCCTTAATATTGTAACAACAACCCAACTTAAACTATCTTTAGATGATAATCCAGGTGAATTTCACCCTAGCAGTGTAAATAGATTTTATATAAATGTAAGTCCTTTATATCCTACTCGAACATATCAAACAAGTTCACTTTTTACCGATACAAATTATTTACCAACTTCTTCATTTTATGCAGTAAAAGACTTGTCTACTAATGAATTTGTTATTAACTTCGACGACCAATATACTCAGATTAGTTCTGATGAGAGAGGAAATTATTTTGATGTATACATGAGCGGATTAGAACCTGAAAGATATTATGAGGTCTTAATTAAGACTAATATAAATGGCTCAGTTTTAATACTTAATGATGATTACTATTTTAAAGTTATTAATGGATGAGTGAAAATATAGATTTTAATAAACAAGTATTTGAAAAAAATTCATATAAAAAGATTATAGATACTTCTTTTAAACAATTAGGAGTCAAACCTACACCAGAAGTAATTGAAGATCAACCAACAGTAAATGAGTTTTTTAGAATGTATAATGATATGTTTTATGATATACCTGAAGTAGGTAATATTAATTCACATGAATTTTTAATAAAAAAAAGTAGTGAATATATAGGATTTGAAGAAAATAATGAAATTATAGCAGCATTGCAAAATGAAATTTCAAACTTAAGAACTGAATTATTAGATACCCAAAAACAATTAGTAAACCTTCCAACCCAAAATACTAACCCCGGAGATGAACTTTTAAATAGTACTGGTGCTGCGGGTGTTTTAAATGATCCTGCCATAAACCCAACAGTAGGAGGTGGCGGCTCAGGTGGAGGAAGTGGATATTAAATTTTTTAACTAGATATGGCAGAAGTTACTTTATTACCAAATGAGGGTCAAACCCAACCATCCTATTCTACCAAACAAAGTAGTTTAATAGGGCAATTTGATATATCTACTACTCTTAATTCTAATAGTTACATAGAATTTTATGTTTTAAATAATAACTATGATGTTTTAGAATCTAATGATTTTTATAGTTCTTATAGAATTGAAAATGATGGTCAAGCTGCTTTTACTAACCAAGGTTCAACTATTATAGTAGATCCTATAAATGATTTAAATAGTTTAGATTATACTGTAGGTGAGTATTTAGCTTGTTATAAATTTTATAATAGAGAAATTGGTGTTAATGGTGAACAACTCTACATATCCGAACTATCCTCAGATAGAACTGAAATTAGACTAGACAGTACTACATTGGATTTAGTTTCTTTAACTGAACAAACACTAAATTTCATAAATAAAAGAGAAGAAAGTGAATACTTTGTAGATTTTTATTTAAATTTTGGAAATAATAATATTTTCTTAGCTAATAATATTGTTTTTGATAATGATAATGTAGATAATCCAACAGTATTAATTAAACTTTATGAACCTTTACCTGAATCTTATAACATAGATGATGTTTTAAGTATTGTAACTTCTTTTGAAGAACCAAAAGTTTATAGAGTAGTTTTTGATGATCCAATAATTCCCGAACCAACCTTTCCATTTTTAAAAGGACCTAATTTTAATATTGAATTAAAAGATCAAGTTAATAATTCCTCATTATCTTTATCATATGAAGATTTAATAAAATCACCTTTATCAAGTTCAAAAAATGAAATTAATCGTTTTCTTAAAGAAAAAGAAATACAAATAAATGTTGATTATACAGATTTTTTAAATTATATTCATTTTAGTTCGGCACAAACTCGTTTAGAAAATTTTTATTATAAAGCAAGTCTTCTTGAACAGTATTCATCTTCAATATCAATATTAGATTTAAACACTAGTTATACTCCCACATTAAGTGGAAGTAAAGCAACGTTTCAATCAAAAATTGATGAAATTATAAATAATTTTGATGGATATGATTCATTTCTATACTATGAAAGTAGTTCATTTGCTTATCCAAAAACTACAACTACTCCACCTTATGGCTTAGCTAAAGTAGATAGTACTGAAGTATTAACATGGTTAGGAAGTGATAATCCTAGTAATGTATATTATGGAGGTAGAACTTTATCAGCATCTTTATTTGATGAAAATAACCAAAATAGTTTATTTTTTGCAATCCCAGACTATCTAAGACAAGATCCTAGTAATGATCCTTATAAGTTATTTGTTGACATGGTAGCTCAACATTATGATAATATTTGGATTTATTATAGAGATGTTTCCCAAAAATATAATGCCGATAACCGTTTAAAACAAGGTATATCTAAAGATATAGTTGCAGATGCTATTAAGGATTTTGGAATTAAATTATATCAAAATAATTTTTCTAATGAAGATTTATATACAGCATTTTTAGGATTAACTCCTAATGGTGGTTTATTCCCATTTCCTAATATGACTGGATCTTTATATGTTTCGGGATCGGAATTTGTAGATCAATTCATATCTGCCTCTAATGATGTTATACCGTTAGACGATGTAAATAAATCGTTATATAAACGAATATACCACAACATACCATACCTAATAAAATCAAAAGGTACTTTACCTGGTTTGCGTGCTCTTATAACTTCTTATGGTATTCCTGATACTATATTAAGAATAAATGAATTTGGAGGGAAAGATAAAATTAATGTAAATGATTGGGATCATTGGCAAAGAGAATATAATTTTGCTTATGAAAATACAGGTAGTAACTTTATTTCATCCTCATTTAGACTAAATGGAGATTGGAATGCTCCCAATAGTAATAAACCTGATACATTAGCATTTAGATTTAAACCTGGCCCACTTCCAACTTCAAGTATAAACCACTCAGCAAGTTTATGGAGTGGAGAAACAACATCTGGATTAGGCCCATCTCTTACTTTAATTTATACGGGTTCAGGCTATACTTCTTCCTCTTTTAGTGGATCTATCCAAGACCCAAATTTCCAATATGCTACTTTAAAATTTGTTCAAGACCCAGCTAACGCTTCTAATAGTGCAAGTGTATATTTACCTTTTTATAATGATGATTGGTGGTCTGTAATGGTAAAAAGAGATGGAACTGATTCTTTTACATTAACATCTGCAAATAAACTATATAAAGAAGGAGATAATAATACAAAACTAGGATTTATAGCCTCATCCTCAGTAACTTCCACAGATCAGACCGTTTGGGGAGCTTCAAATAAAAGTTATTTCCCTTTTACAGGATCAATTTCTGTAGATGGCTATAGATATCAACCATTTTCTGGTTCTTATCAAGAAATAAGATATTATAATATTCCTTTAAGTGAAAGTGTATTTAAGGATTATGTAATGAGTCCAAATTCAATTGAGGGTAATACAATAAATTCATCCCCTTATAATTTAGCTTTTAGAGCATCTTTAGGTGGTGAATTATTTACTGGATCTAAATCAATTCATCCTAAAGTAACAGGATCATGGGTTGCAACCTCTTCATTTAATGAAGGTAATAATTTTTATTTTGATGTTACTCCTACATTTGTATCTAATACTGAGTATTTCTTTGCTGATCAACCGATAGCAGGTATAAAAAATATAGTTGGAGATAAAATTAGAATTGAAAATAATGTAATACCCGAAGGTAATACATTATCACCATTTTCTTCTTTATCTCAAATGTCAAATATATCTCAAAGTTATACTCCTGGTATAAACTATTTAGAGGTAGCATTTTCTCCTACAAATGAGGTAAATGAAGATATAATGAACCAAATTGGGTTTTTTGATATAGGAGAATATATTGGTGACCCAAGACAAAGATCATCCTCAGCCCAAACATATTCTGATTTAGATAATTTAAGAGATGATTATTTTGAAAAATATACAAAAAATTACAATTTAAAAGATTTTATACGTTTAATAAAATTCTTTGATAATTCTTTATTTAAGATGATCAGAGATTTTGTTCCTGCACGTACAAGTCTTTCTTCGGGAATAGTTATTAAACAACACCTCCTTGAAAGAAATAAATATCCTCAACCACAACTTTCATCTTCAAATCTTACAATTAGTGGTACTTTAAAACCACAATGGGATGGATATAAAACAGGTTCAAAGAGTAGAGTAGTTAATGCTGTTGGTGGAACAGGAGGTGTATTTGAACCTTTTAATAGTACAACTACTCATCCTTTAGGATCATTAGGTGTTGGACCTAATAACATTTTTTCAGTAACTCAAAGTTGGGAAGAGGCATATCCTTCACTAACAGGTTCAGTAACATTCCAACATAATAATCAAGATGAATTTTATGATGGGGAATTTAGTGGTTCAAATATAACTGTTACTACTCAAAATTTAAACCCTGGGTGTGATAAGTATAAGAAGGTTAGTACACTTGGAATAACATATAATGGAATAAGAATGTATAGTGGTAGTATTGTTGCGGGTACAAATACTTTTTATGAGTTTAGTGAGTGGATTAAAGATGAAAATAAACCAACGGATGGTTACATTTCAATGTGGTATCAACAGAATGAAGATGAGGATGTTCCATTCCTTCCAAATGTTCCAATTGATGACTTTGCTCCATCAACTAGACGAGGTGCAAACCCACCAGTTGATAACCCCCCTCAATTACCATTTACCCCAGAAAGAGGTGGATAGATAAAATTAGATAAAATTAAATAAAATTTATAAATTATGCCAATATATCAAGAAGGAGTAAGATATATAAAAATAGCTAAACGGGATAAGGATGGTACAGACCAAACTTTTACTCTTCAATCTTTAACCCAAATTACTATACCATATAGTACAGGTAATATTACTTACCCTATTATAACAATATCTGAAAAACCTACCTACTTTTTATATACTGTTCCCTATACTGGAACAGAATTTGCAGATAGAGCTGAAATACTTTATGAATTTACTGGTTCAACTCTTTTAACTTCTTCAAATTTCCAAACCATTGATGGCATGGCAGGTGCTCCCGACCTGTATATTAAAATTCCTATAACATCTTCATCAACAGATAACTTAGGTTTTTTCCATACAGGATCAACAACAAACTTTGATAATACAAGCCCACTTAATACTTATAGATTTTTAACTTACCCACAAAATGATATTTTAGTAGATTTTACTGGTTCTATAAAATTAGCCCCATATGCAACAGGGGGTGGAGCTAGTGTTGATGTTCAAATTGCTGTTTTAAGAGATGGAGCAGCTGAACCAACTTTAATTTCAAGTACTTTTCAAAATAATACTCATGCTAAAAAGAATATAGCCCTACATCAAACAAATGCTGTAACAGAAAGTATTCATATTTCTGCTTCTTTTACATCAAGCTTTTTTAACCCAAAAGATTCGGTATTTGTAGTTTTAGGTGCTTTTCAAACTTCTGCAGGATCACAAGTTACTGCATCTTTTTTACCTGGTGCTTACTTTAGTCTTTCATCTTCAGCAGCTACAGGACCAAACTTTACATCAGTACCTGAACCATCATTTGGACAAAATAATTTTCAAGGGGATATAGACTGTCAACCATTATTCAATAATATTGATACAAATAGGAGACATAATCTGTATATGGATATAGATTATACTGCTGGTATGACTGAACCAGTTAATTTTGAAATATTATTAAGTGGTAGTGCACTTAGAGCTGAAGTTCAATATTCAAATTATTCTACTTTAAGTCATATAAACCCTCGATATTTAGGTTCAAAATCAACTTCTCAAAAATTAAATGTATGGACTACAAAAGATATTGGAACATATGGTAAATCCCCAACAATCCAAAGTTTAAAAACAATGGTAGTTTATGCTGATAATATGTCGGGATTTGCACCTGAAAGAATGAATACTGGGGTTGTTATAGTTAGATATTTAATTGATGAAGATGGAGATGTACATATACCAAATACCTCACAAAATTCACTTCCAAATGTTAGAGGTAATTTCCCATCATTAGAAAGAGCATTAATTAACTCCAAAGTCCCAGGAAGTGGAGAAGCTTCTTCTTATAGAGAAGTATTTAGAGCAGGAAGTAGAATTGAACCTATTTTAATGACTCAAGTAGGAAGCGTACCTGGAGCTACATGGACAGGATCTATAAACCTACAAGATATAACAGCTGTATCAGGTAGTGCAACATCTAATTATCAAAACTTTGGTAGTATTAGTCCATCAAATGCAAATCTATTAGAAAGATTTAGATTAACCTCAGGCCCCCTTAATAGTGGACTTATAGATACTGCTACCTTTTCAGTTACAAGCAATACATATCAATATTATGAAATTTCTAATAATCTTTTAGCTGAAAATATTACACTTTATCTTAGACTAAGTAATATAAAATTTCAATGGGCAATTCCTCCAATATTCGCTATTCTATACCAACAATTATCATCCCAGATGCAGAATGGTAGTCAACAAACACAAAATGCTGCTTATGGGACTTACCAACAATATAATAGAACTGTTGAAATAATATTAAAAAACGGAGATGTAACTATTGGTGTAGTATACAGAACTGTAAACAAACTTACTCAAGAAGTAACATTATCTAACCTAACATTTGAACTTCTTCCCAATAACCTTCAAGGATTAGATCAAATTTCTTTTGAATATCAATTCCCTTCTGATTTTTCAGGTGGTGGTTTTAGTCTACCTTATGTTGTAAGTGGTGATTATTCAATAACCCAAACTCCATTACCAACTGCACCAATTACCGCAAGTAATAATGCAATATGGGGATATTATGATAAGGCAACCAACCCAAATGTAATTACATCTTCTACCTCAGTATCAAATTCATTAGGTTTACATTATGGAGATCCTAATGTTAGACAATCTGATCTTTTAAATTCAGGATTCAATAAAATTGCTTTACCGTGGTCAATTAAATATGGAGATGAATTTAGATTTGAAGGAACCGAAAATAATACTTATATGGTAGGTACAGTTTTTGGCCCAAATGAAGGATCAGGTTCTAGACTTTCACCAACAGGTTCAATTGAAGTTCATTTTAATAGAGACTTACCTATAAGTGCAAGTGTTAGTAATTTTAACCTTGATCATTTTCTTATTAGGAGATATGTTGATGATCCTACAAGTATTCTTTTAGAAGGACTTCAACCTCTCAACTCATCTGGTCCATTTATTATTACTCCGGAATTTGCATCTCCAAAATTAAATAAGGGAATTGATGAATATATTACGGATCTTACTGAAAAGAACTTGATTCCGTAATATTTATTAGTATATTGCAATAATAATTAAAACATAAAATGGGATATTTAAATAATCAAGTCATAACAGTTGACGCTATCTTAACAAAAAAAGGAAGAGAAAACCTAGCAAAAAACGATGGTTCTTTTCGAATTACACAATTTGCACTAGCAGATGATGAAATAGATTATACTCTATATAATCCAACCCACCCTTCAGGTTC
>CAACVC010000131.1_pt1 | contig 16661 bp, 12 predicted proteins | sample 2381761 | NCBI WGS metagenome assembly CAACVC01 (sample SAMEA5211966, study PRJEB30684) | marine metagenome | biome: Marine; feature: Epipelagic; material: Water | collected 2015-10-15 | depth 45 m
ATAATTGTTTCTTTCCAATGTACTTCTTACCTGAGTGTACATGGGTTACTTCGTAAATAAAACCAAAGGTGTTTTTTGGGAATTGTGAAATGTCAATTATTTCTTTCCCTTCGTAAATCCAATTCATTAAAACATATCTAAATTAACCATTACTGTTGTATCTGTAAATTTAGATACAGGTAAAGGCCTAGCTAGTTTAGCAACCGCTAGTAAATCAAAACTATCATTATACATTCCAACTGTAGTGATATAAGGTTGGAATTCAGAACCTGTAGCAAAGTTATAATAGGTATTACTATTAACATTACTACCAGATATTAAAGTGGGGTGTAAGGAATACCCAAATTCATTTTCACTTATACGAGTAGCATATTGTACTTCATTTAAAGTTAAAGTACTTTCAAATGAGCAAGTAGCATTTGAACCTGTCATAAAAGCATCAAATGCAGGAGCAATACCATACAAATCAGTACCATAAATAGCTATACCATAAAGTGAATCATAGGCTTCTTCACTATCTACGGTTAGTATAGCTAAACCATGTTCATAAATTATATTACCTAATTGATTACCAAATTGATCAAATAAATTCCCTTCACCATCATCGGTCATTATAGTAGCATCCTCTTGATATCGAAAACTTCCGGGTTTAATATATTCTCCATAAAGTTTAGAAGGAATTGATATAACTCCAATCCTAGCATCAGATTGAGTAGGAAATTCTCTTCTTGGTACTAAATCAGAAGATAAATAATTGTAATAATTTGTAGTGGCTGTAGGGCCAGTAATAGTTCCATCATAATTAAATGAAGCTGTTTCAGCATTACTACCCGAAGAATCTAATAAAAAGTTAGAATAATATAATTGCTTAATAGAATCATATATTAATCTTTGAGGGATAGAAGAAATCTGACCCGCTGTAGATTCAGAAGAAATATTATCCGTGGGTGTTGAATTTATTCCTATAAACCTATCTATCCCTACATTTGAACCTGTAAATTCAGATATCCCTGTAAAAGTAAAACTTTTATTAGTTTTAAAGGGTGTTATAACTACATCCCTTGCATTGAATTGTTTGAATGCACTCATTCACCTTAAAAATCTAATTTTACTCTGACTAAGGCTTCTTTTGTAAAGTCTTTCAAAAGTGGTCTAGATAATTTTGCTGTTGCAAGTAATTCATTAGCATCATTATACATTCCAACTGTAGTAACATATACTTGGGGTTGGTTGATAAAGTTTTCATAAATTACTTCTCCGGTTGATCCCGAGATAAATGATGGGTTTTCGGAGTAGTTAAATTCACCATTTCTTAATCTTACAAATACAAAATCTGATGAAATTGTTTCACTTGAATTTAATTTAAAAGAACTACCTAATTTAAGTGCTTCATATAAATTTTCTTCATTTAACCCATCTGAATTATTAGATCTTGAGGCTTCCAATTGGATAGATTCTGATATAGCTTGGGGGTTAAGTAATACAGTACCAATATCTGGTAGGAATAAACCATATGACCCTAAAGTTGGAGAATAACCATCTGAACTAAAAGCAGTACCATCACTACCTGAGATAACTTGAAATACTTTAGTAGAACCTAAAAATGTATTCACTAGTGTATCTTTAGAATTATCAGTAAGTTTTAAGATACCCCCCGAGTGAGAAATAGCTAGGTTAAATGTTCCAGGGAATAATGATTCTTTATATCTAGCTCTTTCTACGGATAAAGCATAAAAGTGAGATCCAGTTACTACATTAGTTCCAGTACCAAATTTGAACTCAGCATTTTCATCTTCTAAAATTAATGCTCTGTATTGCCCAAAATTTGTAAGTGTAGGTGATTTTCCAGTTACCCCAGCATTATAATATGCAGAACCACTTCCTAAATTATCACAATAGGCTATATCAAATTGAACTTCTGTAGTAGAAGCTGAAGTAATAGGGTCTTGATGAAAAATACTTAAGTAAAAATCTCCGGATGAACCATTTACTTGAACCGAAGAAGTAAAGAAACCACCTAAAGTAGGAGAATTTGAACTCCATGCTGTAGAAGTAATTACATCATTACTAATTACAATGTCGTCAGTTTCAAATCGTTTAAAACTCATATTTTATTTTTATGCTGTTTTTGTAATTGTTAAAGGAATAGTTAATCTAGCTCCTGAGTCTAAACCTATAAACGTTAAAGTTGTTCTAATTTGAGAACCTATTACAGCCGAGTCTCCAAATAGAGTGTTAACTGTTGTAGCTCTTAAATTAATTTGAGTTCCAATAATGGTTTTAGAAATACTAGTACCTAAGGTTTGATTTACAGGAGTATTTTGAGCCTGAGCTGCTGTTGTATCAATTCCCACCCCTGTAAAAGTATTAAGAACTCTCACATCGGCTATAGTACATGAATACCCACTTGTTTCATTGACCTGACCCGCACCTAAGTAGTTTAGGGTTTGTGGAGTAATGGCTAAAGCAGCTCCTTGTCTCAATTGGATTGATGTATACCCCAGATCCAAGACTGGTAATTTAGCAGTACCTCTTGGAAGAGTAGCTAACTTATATTTCATGATTTGAGTATCATTAGGAAAGGCTTCTAAAAGAGGCATATTTTCTATAGCTTCACCATAAAAAGTAGAACCTGATGGGTGATTTGGATTATATAAAGTATAATCTATCTCATCATCAGAAACTGCAAATTGAGTAATTCGGAAAGAACCATTATTTTTAGCTAATAATTCTCTTCCTTTTTTGGTTAAAATCGCATCTACTGTTACGACTTGATTATTTAAGTAACCCATGTGTTAGTAATGTTTATTAATAAATATATAATTTTTTTATTTTTATGTAGAGGAAATTATTCCCTCTTTAATTAAATTAGAAAGAATATTTTCAATATTTGCATCTAAATTAACATTTATATTATCATTTTTTATAATTCCCCTTGTGGTAGTAAAAGAAGAATCAGGTGGAATTAAATTAATTAAAACTGAAGAGGCATCTTTATTATATCTTCTTAGTAAAAATTGATTTAAGTTTAATCCGGGTGGGACTGGGGGGTCAACTTTTACTACAATTCTACCATCATTACTGCCTGACTCACCTGGTAAAAATACATCATTTATTAAATATTTTAAATCTTCTCTACCTTGAAATCTTAATTCATCTCCTGATTGGATAGTAAAGGGTTCATTTATGTTTTTAAAAGTTGGGGTGACTTGTCTTGAGAATCCCCCCTGACCATCGCTCACAAATGTAGGATCACTATAGGGTAATTGGGTAGATACTCCAAAAAAGTCAGACATTGATATAGAAGCAGTTAATAGTGTACTATATTCACTACCAGTTGACCAAAAATTTTCTGTATTAGAATTTATTATTGTTGTGGGGAGAAATTGAGGAGTACCTTTACATATTGATGAAAAAGTCGAGAAAGGTGTTTCTATTAGGTTTTGAACTGTAAAAAATACTTGATCTCCACTTCTAAATTCTAGGAAGCCTAATTCTAGATTAATAAAACCTCGTCTTTGATTTCCATCTACTATTAAGGGATTAGGAAGAAGAGAATTTTTAGTAACATTTACATATCCTAAAGTAGTTATATTACCATCAGAATCTTCTTTTTTAATACTTAACCTAGCAAAAGGATTATCAGCTGAAATAGTGCCATCATTTATATCACTGACATCACGAAATTGGAATCCAGAGCTAAGAGAAAATTTAACTTTAGTTTGAGGAGGGGATGAAAATATAAATTTCTGCCCATCAAACCCATCACTTTCATCTCTTGTTTCACTAAAACTAAGGGTTCTTTCAGTACCTGCTATAATGCTAGTGTTAAATATCTCACTACCAGCCCCAACTGTTATAAGTGTGTAATTAATATCAACACCTGCTTCAGAAGTTAATACTATACTTCCGGTAAATGCCATATCAGAAGAAGGGAGGTTTTTAGCAGAAACAACCTGAGATGTTAAGATAGGATCTACTCTTCTAGCTCCATATAACACATCAGCTTCTCTATTAAAGTTATCCAAATTAATACCTACTGCAGCATTTACTAATGATGGATCATCTGTTTGTAAAGTATCATCTAATGATACTACTACTTTATCCCCAGATTCATAAGTACCCTCAACATTGAAAAATGAAGGAGCATTTAAGAGTGGTTTAGCAGGACTTCCGTCTTGATCTATTAAATATAGTATTTTTACCTGAGTTGCATTTTCTAATTCAGGAGAAGTTGGAACTAATAATTGGAAATATCCAAAGAAGGGTTTTGTAAATTCTATAACTGGAGATTTACCATATGAGATATCCCCACTCCATATTAAACCATTAGATAGGACTGTTTGTGGGGGAGTAAAGACATTATAGAAAGCAGAAGATATTTTAGATCCTTCATACCTTGGAAGTATACTTCTCTTTTGGGTATAATTTGAATCAGGTATGTCTGCTTTAACAGCATTATTATTTAAAATTAAACTAAAATTAGAAGGTAAAATATCACCTTGATCATATTTAGCAACTTGGAAAAAAGTAGAAGAACGACCATCTACTCCATTATTTAATAAAGGTTGGCAGTCTAAAGACCTATCAAAATTATTATTTTCTGCAAAATAAGGTTCATAGGAAATTATATTAGTTGTAGGATTATTATCTACAATATCATTAGAATGACTTATTTCAAATTGAATATTACTAAAACTATAACTACCAGATAAGAATTTTGATCTAAGAGAATTATTATTTGTTTGTTGAACAACTGCAGCTTGAATTCCTAAACTTTGATTATTTAATCCTTTAAGTGCTTGACCATTAGGCAAAGTGAAGAATTGGGGATTAAGTCCTGCGACTGAAATACTTCCGGATAATACAACATCTCCATTAATAAAACCAGCATTATCATGAAGATTATCTTGTAAAAAGATACCAGCAGGTGATGATGGGTCAATTCCAGGTACTCTGTATTGGATAAATACTCTATCTACTGAAGAAGTAACATTAGTTAAACTCGCAGTATAGTCAAAGGATGCTGAGAATAATAATTCTCTATTTGGGGACATAGGAAAATTATATAATCCACTTGAAGAGTCAAATAAATTATTAGGATCATGTTCTAAATTATAATCCGATAATATAATAGTATTATCATTACTATATAATCCCTGGGAATCAGGAGACGTTAAGGAAAAATTATTATCAATAGAAGAAGAACATGAAGCACTAAATTCAAAGCTTATAAAATTACTTTCTTCATTTTGTCTTTGGACAGGGTTAGTAAATTTAAAATGGAGGAAATCTGATCCTTCTTCAATAAATTCTACGTGGCCTCTCCCAAAGTTAGCATTAATAAAATTAATATTAATGTATCTATTTCTTATATTTTCTCCTTCTTTATCAGTTTTGGAAATTTTAAAATTTTTATTTAACCCATTAGTATCTTGTAAAATATATACTTCTCCAGTCCCAGGGGAAGTTTGAGGAGATAAAAATATTTCTTCATTAAATGGGGATGCCCCAATAATTGAACCCGTACTATTGTTATAAATAAATTTATCAAATGAGGATGTTGTAGGAGGGGTAATAAAAGTGTTTAAGAAAGGAATACAACCTGGATTTAAAGATTGAGTTGTAATTATTAAATTAGAGCCACTAAACTCCCCATTATAGAATTCATCCTGATTATTAATTATTCTATTTACACTACCAGAAATATTAGAAACACTTTCTGAAAATGATTGTGTAAATCCAAATCTATTATTTACCCCATTAAATTCTTCAAATATACCACCTGTACCTCCAGAAACTTTTTCTATTGAAGATCCAGTAGTGAATCCTTTGGGTTGGGATTTAACTGACCCAGTTATAATAATATTTTGAAAAGATAATTCAGTATTAAATCCTCCTTCAGATGTCTTGGCTATGGTAGTATTAATACTAGGTTGAGGTGGTCTTACTCTATTTCTTTCTAACAAATGTTGTTTAACTACTATTCCTGTTGAAACTGATGTTCTGGAAGGAACATATTCTTTAATAGTTTTAAATAAAGAATTATCAATATATTTTATTAATCTATAGTAGTAATTAGGATTTTCTTTAGTATATTTCTCAAAATACTTTAAAGCAATTCTTCTTAATTCATCATAATAGTCTGATGATGAAGATAAATTTCGTGGATCTGATAGTACATTATTTAAAATATTATTTGACCCAAACTCATTAATAATATCATCATTTATCTCGTTTTGGGGAGAAAATGCAACTTCTAATAAATTAGTATCTTCAGTATAGGACTGTGAAGCTTCATAATTTTGTTGAATAGTGCTAATAGGAGATAAAAGATCACCATAAGCTACATCACCATAATCTCTTATTTTGTCAGATACTCTATTTCTAATACCAATAATAGGCTGATTAAAGAATTGAATTTCTTTATTATCATCAAAGGCCCCAATTGCATCATAATCAAAATTAATTGGATTTTGGGCAAGGAGAAATGAGGAAGTTGGGTGAAAAGATCCTGTAAATTTAGGGTGGATTGACTTTAGAATATTACCTGCATTAATGGCACCTGCTAAGGAATAATCTTCACCCTCTCTTGATCTAAATGCTAATGTTTCTACGGGTGAATCTGACCCAGTTAATACTCCATTTTCTATCGAAAGTGGGTTCATTATATGGTTATGCCAAAAACTCTCAGATAATAAATTAGTCCAATATCTTACTTCTTGGATAGAACCCGAAAATTGACTAGATCCTGTTATTCCAGGAGCAAAAAGTATGTTTGAATTAGACCTACCTATAACTGCTTTACTTCCCGTTCTATAACCCAAGGTATCTATATAGGCAGGAACAGTAATAGAAGTACTACCTGTAAACCCTAATTTAGTCCCATCATCTCCATTATAAATTTTATTACCAGCATATAATTCAAATTCATTTGAACCACTATCATAATGTAACATAACATTCCACCAATCTTGATTTAAAAATGGTAGATTAATAGATGATGAATAATATTGAGTTGATCCACTTATATATAAAGTTAAATCAGCATATTGGTTTTGGGGGTCTATAATACTTCCTGAAAATGATCCTGAAGCTGAACCAGATCCGTTATATTCTAAAACAATAGAAACGGATGATGATACAGGATTAGATAATGAGGCCCTCTCGGGTATAAGGTAGAATGTGCTTTGTTTTATATCAGGTTGGAAAGGTAAAGTATCAGGATTTAGATTAGACTTAAACCTATATTCAACGGTTCTGGGAACTAAAGGATCAATACTCCATGAGGGATTTAATCCATAATCAACACCCAATAAAGTTTCTGGAGCCCAATCCGTAGAAATTGCATCTTTACTGCCTGATATTGTAAGAGCCTTATTAAATGTTCTTCTGTATGAATCCCAATCATTGGTATTTACTTTATCTTTACCCCCAAATTCACTAATTCTTAAAATAGTATCAGGAATACCATAGATATTAATTAATTGTCTTAATCCAGCTACAGTACCTTTTTTCTTTTGAAGAGTTGAAATATTACTATAAATTCTTTTATATATTTCCTTACTTACTCTATCAATTGGATATGACCCACTATTTACAGCTACATAGTTGGTAATAATTTCAGAACCCGTAGGAGGAGTAAAAGTTCCATCAGGGTTAATACCTAAAACACTAGAGTATAGATTTTCGGAACCATAATTATTTCCAAATACTTGAAACCCTAAAGAAGTGATAATCTCTTCTATTAATCCTAAAGGAGCTCCTTTTTCTAATTCGTTTGTATTATTTAATTTATCTGTGATTCCTTTTGTGTATAGCCAAATTTCATCAAATAATTGACCAATCATACTAACAAATAACAAATAGTTAGAATTATCAGTATTAGATCTTATATATTCGGGGATAGTATATAAAAGATTGGAGGCATTATTCTCGTCATAGACCGATCCGGATAATAAAGCACCCCCATAATATATGCTTGATTCCACATCACTACCCAACCATGTTAAAGCATCGGTACTACCTGTAGATGCTAAAGTATAGGGTTCAGTTGAGGTGGTTTTTGGGTATGTATCTGAATTATTATTAAAATAAAGATAATAATCAAATCCATCAAACTCTTTAATAATGTCATTTATATTTCCCTCTAATAAGGCTCTAGAGGAAGAAACGTCAGAAGAAGAAGAAGTTGAACCTACAATAGAATTAATAGAATTAATATCATTTTGAAAAGATTCAATCCGTCCCACTTTATAGTAAAAATTTTCTATTCTAGCCTTTGCTGATGAAAAATTTATAAATTCATCAAAATTACTTAAAGAATAACTAGGATAAAGTCTTATTCCTTCAATGGATAAAACTGATTCTAGCTGGGGTAATGAACCAGAAAAAGACCCAGAACCCAAAGTAGATAAAGTTTGATATCCTGTAGAATTATTTATTTTATTTTTAACAGATACGTCAGTATTAGGACCATTTAAGTAAGTATAATTATTATAAGAATTATCTAATCCCGTAGTATTATTACTTACTGGGAAATTAACGGTATATCCCTTAGAATTAGCTACTTGGCTAAAAAGACTAACCCTATCATTAACATTAATACTATTAGGTATTGGTTGGGAAAATTTTAATAGAAGGCTTGCAAAATTTTCATTATTTTCCAATTCAACATTAACAACGGGGAGAGTACTATCCCCAATGGAGGTTAATAAATTCCCTATAAAAGAATTAGAATTTAATTTAGCTTTTAATATATCATAAGAAGATACTATATCCGATGTAGGGATATTAGTATTTTGTACTCTAACTTCTGTTCTACTGGGGGAAATTTCGGTTATACCAAATCCAGATCCAGCTGGTGTAATAAGTTCTGGTCTTAAAAAGTTATAAAATATACTTTTAATGCCTCCTTCTAAACCTAAATTGGTGATGTCTCTTTCGGGATCAACCTCAATTATACTAACTGTATCTCCCTCAATATTAGGATCATTTTTAGTAGTCCACCCAACAAAATTACTATCATTATATAAAGTAATTCCACTTATATCTGTTACGCTAATACTAACTCTATCAGTAATTGGGTTAAATATACTAGAAGTTGTTGTTGATGTTACTGAAGATTCTAGTGAGCTAAAAGTAGAATTAAGTATACTACCTACTTCAGTTACGATAGTAGGTGGTTTAATATATTGAAGTTCTCTACTATTTAAAGAACCTTCATCTCCAGTATATGGTATTCCCCCCACTAAATGATAAGGACCTATATAATCCTCCCCATTTAATAAAATTAATTCTCTTCCAAGTGTATACAATTCTCCCATTAACTATTTGATAAGATTGATGTTTGTATTAAGTCAATATTTTGTTGTCTTAATTCTAAATTTTCTTCCCTTAATGATGCTATTTCATCTAATAAGGGTTGAATAGCAGCATTTTCAGCTTCATATCCAGTATAATCAGTAGACTTTTTTATTAAATATTCATGGGAGTTTATATCTCCGGTTTTTGGTATATTATAAAATAAATTCTCGTATATGATAAAAAAATCCCCTACGGTAGCCAAACTAGGATCAAAAAAAGTTTGATCTGGTTGAGAAACTAATTCTGTAAATTGAGTATTAACAGCTTGTTCGAATTGATCTTTTGGAAATACTCTTTTATTTAATTCTATCCTTTTCATCCATTAATCACTTTAAATGAAAGTTCTTTATCAAAAATTTTAGTTTCTCCATCTATATTGGTTTTTACTAAAATTGTATAATATCTTTCAGGTTCTAACCCATTCATATATAAATCAAAATAACTATTATTTTCATCAGAACTTATACGAGTATAATTACTATCAAAATCAATTACATATTCGTTTGTTTTATCATCTTTTATAGCATATAACGAACTAGTTGGTAAATAAAAGTTTTGAGTATATGCCGAAGAAGTTTGGAATGTTCTCGTGGGATATTTTTTAGTTACATTGAATTTAAATTTTGCTATTTCTTCGGGGTAATACTTTATCTTATTATTAGCTAATGTTATTAATAGTTCATTAGTGTCGGTAACAGTAGTAGAAGATGACCCTGTAGAAAAACTAACATCATTCCATCTAAATTCTAGTTGGGGTGGATATATTGTATTAGTATCTCTTGAAAAATATTTTAAACTAGTTTGGTTATCAATATTATTTACAAATTCTTGGGAAGAAGATTGTCTTACAATAAACCCATAGTTAGTAAAATCACTGGAACTCCAATTAGTTACTATATCAGTAACTTCTACATTTACATCTAGATCTGTATAATAATTAAAAGATTGAGAAGCTTCACTACCTGTATACCATGACCCACCACCCTCTGAATTAGAGTTAGTAGAAATGTTAAATGAACCAGTTGTACCCGTTACAGAACCATCAGTAGTCCAGGTTCCGCTACCTGATAATAATCTAAATTTCCACGAGCATCCATTATTAGATTCGGGATCAGTTAAATATTTACCAGTACCCATATTCCAATCCTGGGATATGGCATTAATTTTAATTTCTGTAGTATTATTTAATCCTTGAGCATTAGCATTAAATACTTTTAAATAGGATTCATAAGATCCTGAAATAGTATCCGAAAATAAATTTTCTATTTCCGTTTGACTAAATTGGACTAAATATCTTGAGACTTGGGGGGTGGATGAATCATCTATCTGAGTAGGATTTCCTATTTTAAAATCAGTAGAAGATTCAATAATAGAATCTAATCCAGTATTCATAGAAGGATACCCAGAATATATTGTAGCATCTTTTACAGGAAATAATTTATAAACTGCCATTTTATTTTAATTTAATATGCCTGATTTAAGATAGGTATTTTCAGCATCAAATGTTGGGGTAAAGGTTTCAGATGGTTTTGTTTTCATATCACCTGAGAAATGACCAAGGGGATAAGTAGTTCTTCCTTGTGATGTAATAGGTATTTCTGCATTTTCATTAAAGGTTTTACCAATATTACTAAGAGGAAGATCATCTAATTGGGAAGTTCCTACGGAATTAACTTTTAAAGGTGAATTATCAACATTTTGATTATTAACACTACTTAAATATGGGCTATCCGCACTAAATTGTTGTGAAAAATTAGTATTAGAACCTGGGGTTGTTGTGGTGTTAGATGTTACTGTGGAGGGGTATTGGGTAGGATCACTAAATGATATAACCCCACCAAGAGGTTCAGTACTAAATACTGTATTGTTAATTAAATTTAATAAAGATAATGACATAGTTGTTTATTATAATGGTACTACTCTCCCCTTAATATCTTGGTTCGGGAATTTAACTTCAAAAATCATGGGGTCTATTGATGGGTAAATAACACTATTAATAGTTGCCCCCTCTATATCATAAGCATATGAACTGTAGTTATTAGTTATTCCCACTTTATTAGTGATTTTAATATCTTTAACAGATTGAATTCCCTCAACTTGACTTAATAAAACAAACAATTCACTTAAAATAATAGGTTCATTGATCTGCCATTTAGATAAATCAAAATAAGAAGAAATTTCAGATATACATTTTCTTAAAACTTCATCATTTATAAAATTAGGTAAAACTATTACATCAAAATCTATTCCTATATTAATAATAAAAGCATTTTTAATTCTAACACTATCATTTATCATTCTATATTGTGATAAATAAGTTCTAAGATTTTGTTTAAGTGTCGAAGAGGATTGTTTAAGTTTATTATTTCTATTAAATCCTAATATATATAAGTCTAATACGGAAGGGGTTTCACCTACATTTAATTCTCCAATTTGAGTAGGTTGGGAAAATACTTTAGATACAGTTCCAAATTCAGCAGGCATAGATAAAGTTCTAATAATATAATCTTGTTCTGTTACTGCCCTTAATTGAGAACCAAAGTTACCTAATGTATTTTGTTTAATTTCGGTTAAAGTATCTCCAGGACCTCCACCTTCTGCTGCTCTACTATTAGCACATGTTAATTCTGCAAATATATTATTTCTTAATGTATTGTTAGAACTTTGAGCTGTGTTAAATACTACAGTACTTTTATCTATGGATGTAATACTATTACTAACCACATTAGATTGAACTCCTCCCCCAGTTAAATATGTTATAAATAAAGTAGTATTTGCAGGAGCTATCCCATAAGTATTAGTAAATACAAAATTTACTGGAGAAAAAGCTGTTGTTAATTTATTATTTTCAAAGGGCAAACCTAAACCTACATTATTAGGATTTGGGGTAATTTCTTCATCAGTATCATTAGGATTTCCGGCCCCAAATTGAATTTGTAAATTTGATTCATCTATAAATCTAGTTGTAAATCTTCTTTGAACTTGTTTTAATTGTAATAAAAAGGGAGCATCAGAATCATCTGTATAGTGTGGGTTATTAATATTAGTATTTCTAATACTATCAAAAACAACATCTTGAGATAAATTATCTACTTCATAGTATTTATTACCATCTGAATCCACAATACTTAAAACTTTGATTATATTTTGATCATTTATAACCCTAGTGTCAAATTTAACAGGGTTGTTAAATGAAAAATTTGCAGATTTAATATTATTTTGAATTACCTTTACCGATTTACTTAATAAGAAAAAAGTAGGTAAATTAGTACCTGTATCTATAGTAAGAATTGAAACTTCTGTTGGATCCAGGGAAGAAGAAACAGAAAAGTCTATTTTACTAGTAGTGCTAAACCCTAATCCATTGGGGGTTGAGACTCTAGTGTTTTCTGGGATTGATAAAGTATAATCATAATCTGGAACTTGTTCTGTACCAGAAGTCTTTGCTGGGACTTTTTGGAAGAAAGTAACATTAGCTGTTGATGTAGAAGTAACTTTAGGTTTATAGCCCATAGAATTAGCTAAAGCAAATATATTTTTAGATTCTTTAGCTCTTGTAGTAAACGTCTCTTGTATTTGATTGTCTAAGTAAAAGGATAAAACATCCCCTACATAAGCAGACATTTCCATAAATAACATACCCACTGAAGTAGGGGTAAAATCTTGGTAAGTATTAGGAAAATAATTTTGGGTATAAGAAATTAAAGTACTTCTTAAACTATTAAAATCCCTATTAACATATTTTATATCTCTTTTAATGTCAGCCATTGTTATCCATTTGAATTAATTGCTATATCTACAGTAGAAGGTTGAGAAAAAAAAGTATAGGTAATTGACAATATTATTTCACTTGTTCTACTTCCCCTAGTAAAATTAACTTTTTTAACATCTATTTCAGGGAAAAAATTATTTATACCCTCAGTTACAAAATCTACCATTTCATTTATACCAGGAATTATTATTTCATCATTAGGATCTTTATCATAGGAATCATTTTTTTCAAACAAAAACTTTCCTATCCCTAATCCAAAGTTATTATTGAATACTCTTTCTTCTGAATCTGTTAAAACAAAATTGATTAAATTAGCTTTAATTTGTTCTTCAGTTGTTAAAGTGCTGTTAAAAACTCCCTGGCCATTATTAAAGGGTAATCCTACCCCAATTTGATATTGAGGATTACTTATACTTTGTGGTGGAACTAAAATAGGCATTATTAGTTATTTAACAATCCACTGATTTGATTTAATGAAACCTGTCCCGAAGGTAGGGTTCCGCTAGCTGAGTCCACTCCAGGTTGAGGGATAAAGGTACCTTGAAGATTATTAGTAGTCATGGTTTGTGCTGTCTCTCCTAAAATATCTTTATAAGAAGACCTAAGGTTTGGTCTTATAGATTCTTTATTAATAGATGGAGAAGGGGAGATATTTTCATTAACTACGGTAGAAGGTCTTTTTACGGCTTCAAGTAAAATTTCCTTTAATTCTTCTCTTATTACTTCTCTAGTTGCCTCTTTTATAATATCTTTTAATTTTTCTACTTTCATTACCTGTTTTATTTATTATAAATATAATTTTATTAAATTTCTTTTAATAAATTATCTAATTGTTGTTGTGAATCCGCTTCTATTTGGGGAGTTATAGGAGTTTTTAAATCTTCATTAATAAATTGGTCTTTAAGAGAAGGGTTTAAATTTATAATAGATTGATTTAATCTTTGGATATCACTAGAATTACCCTCTAAATTATTATTTTCTCTAATTTCTATAATAGAATCAATTAAAAATTTAATTTCCTTAATTAAAACTTCTAAAGAAGAAGAATATGAAAAATCACCTTTTACTATATTGGGTGAAACATTTAAACTTACATTTTTACCTATTACTCTTCGTTGGGGGTAAGATAAAGGATTATCAATATTACCTTCAATATTTAATTTATATCCTCTATAAAATAAGGGGTTGGTAGAAGATTCATTTAATCTAGAAGAAAGATCTTCTTCAGTTTCTTCATTTATTAGGGGGTTTGCATTATCCCCTATACCTGCTAAGATTGAGCTAATATTATCTCTAGCATCATTTAATAATTCGTCCTTTTGGGTTGGGGTTATATCTTTTTCAAATTTAAAAATTGCAATTAATATAGTTAATATACTAAAAGCAGGATCAACTAAACTTTCAGCACTCTGAAGTTGTAATTCTACTCCATTTATTTGTTGGGTTAAATATTCAGTAGTATTAGGAATATATCCTACGGCTCCCTTAGCAGAATCTATATTAGTTTTAACATTATCTATAGTATCAGCAAAAGTATTAGGTACACTTAAAGGTACCCCAGGTACTCCTGGTGCTCCTGTTGAAGTAGGAATTGGAATTTTTGTAATTGTATTAACTAATGCCGATAAACCATTAATACTTTTTTGAACTGTTCCCGCAGTTTTATTTAAAGATTTAATAGTATCCTTTATGGGAATTAATGCTGCTCTTACCTGTGTTATAGGAACTAAAGCTGATTGTAAATCATTTTCTGTAGATTCTAAAGTATTAACTATATTATCTTTAGTGCTTTGATCTAATTCATTTAAGGCCTCTTCCACTTCAGGAGTAATATATTCTTCAGGATTTTCGGTGTTTAAAACAGGAGGAATGCCATTAGTAGCATCTTCTAAAGTTTGTCTTACATCAATAGGTAATGGGATGGGAACTTGTTCTTCTACAACCTTAGCTACTAAATCAATTACTTTTGTCTTAGCTAATTCAACTACTTTTTCTTGGGCATTAGTTTGCTCTAATGATTTTAATAATGATCCTCTTATGGAATTTTTTAAAGCAACAGACATTATATTATTCTTGTAGTTTTAGATTTATAATTCTCTATATCTCTAGCCATGTCATTAACATGTAATTCTAATAATTTAGCTGCGGGTGCTACCATTGGATTTGGAACATTAGGAACAGAGGATCCAATATCAGATTGTAAAGCTTTTGCTAAAGATCTAATTTGGGAAAGTAATTGATCAAAATCATCCAAAAATTTATTTCCTTTAATTACTGAATCCTGGGCACCTATTCCACCTAGATATATTTTAGAAGAATCTCCTTTACCAGGGGATAAAATTATACCTTTTTGAGATTCAAAATTTATGGAGGATAATGTATTTAAATTAATACTTTCTTTTGAACTTAATAAAATACTATCTTCGGAAGCATTAAAAAATAACCTATTCGAAGTTAAAATAATTTGATTACCATTATAAACCGTAGGGGGTGAAGGATTTTTAACATTATTTATTTGGGTAGTATATGAGCTATAATTAGCACTAGAGGGAGAAAAAGGTAATACTTGGGTAGATGTTAAATAAATAGATGAAATGTCTTTATTAATATTCTCAACTTGAATAGGACCATCATCTTCTGTTAGTTCTGGGTTCTGTCCATTTTTTATAATAGTAATAGGACTTCCTTCTTCTCCTTCTGTAGACCAAGTATTAGCCATACCTAAACCATCCGTTAAACGAGAAGTAGAACCAAACCTTATACTTTGCCCCCATCTTCCTTTATAAATAATATCCCCAATATAGGGTTGAAGATTTTTTAATAAGCTTTTTTCAGCAAAATTAACCCCATTTGTAGGAGTGTCGTAAGAAGATAAATCTGTATTATAAGCTCCTGCATTAATTTCATCTAAATCATGATCATCAGAATTTGAATTTTCAACCCTAGGATTAGGAAAAATATTATGGTGAAAATTTTTCCATATGTTAACAGTTGAAAAATAATAAGCTTGATTTGAATGAGAATTACCTCCTGATTGAAGTGATCCTACATTACCTCCATTTAAAGCAGGGAAAAAAAGAATTGTAATTAACTCATTAGGTAATGGATATTGAATGTTATTGGGGAAAAAAGGATAAGCTATATTATTATTATATTTAGATTTTCCTGTGGTGGGGTAATCTAATAAATCATAAAATACAGTACCGATTCCTAAACTTTTACCTATTCTTTTTTGCACAACTTCAGGAAGAGATGATGGATTTAGAACAACATCTGTTACTCTTCCGGTTAGTATTTTCATACCCTTATTTGAAGGAGATGGAAATCTAGAAGAAAGGTTATGGATACTAGTTACTAATGCCATCTTTATCTTTTAATTCGGGGAAAGCACCTTGTAATCCTTCTAATAGTTGATTTTTTTCTTCTTCGGATAAACCTAAATCATCACCCCCAGAGCTGGATTGTAATGTTCTTTGAACTATACCTGCCATTTTAATAAGTTGTTCATTATTTTTAACACTTA
>CAACVC010000133.1_pt1 | contig 16579 bp, 19 predicted proteins | sample 2381761 | NCBI WGS metagenome assembly CAACVC01 (sample SAMEA5211966, study PRJEB30684) | marine metagenome | biome: Marine; feature: Epipelagic; material: Water | collected 2015-10-15 | depth 45 m
AAACAATGTAAGTTTATTAAACCAGCCTTCGTATTGGTCAAATGGTAAACCTTTTGTGATAATTCCTTCGGAAAAAGTTAGTGAAGGGTGGTTCGTGTAGCAAATAAATTGATGTGGTACAGAAAGGTTCCTTTTTACCATACTGTATAGTTTATTTACATAATCAATACTATACTTATTTCCCCAATATAAACAAACTACGTTAACCAATTCCATATTGCTCTCAATGCTATAATCAAATACATCAACTCCATTAATGCTCTAGGTATATCTTTATCTTTCCAACCCATGTAAATCCAGATACTACAACTTGATATTGCAATTGACCACCCTAACCATTGTGTATCAGGATTAGCATTGCTAAGTACCCATGCACCAATCATGGCTAGTATAAAACCTAACCATCGCCAGCCATCAATCTTTTTGTAGTATCTTATTTTCATGCAATCTTTTTAAAAACTCCTCTGCTAGTAGTTCTTGTCCTATCTTATTAGGGTGTACATCTTTGTTTGATACTTTGTGTTGTGCTTTTAAACAATCAGATAGTACAAAGGACTTTTCTCCCCAATATTTATCGTTTACTACATCACATGGCCAACCTAAAAAATGTTTGTTTATTAGTTCATTATAACCTGTACTCTTGATTAGATCAAAAAACTCTTTTTCAAATTCAACTGGATTTTTATCTTTTACTTTAAAATGTACCCATGCTCTCCATAATGATATCATTTGAAAGTGACAGTAAGTTAAATTAAGTTGTTTACATAAATTTTGATATGCATATTGTAATCTTATTGACTTTAATACATGATAATGTAAATCTCCTTTTGTATCAAAGTTTTCATTAGTCCATAAATCTTTCTTTTGATCTCTTTTAACAAATCTATATTCAGACCAATCACGTCTATGACCTTGTGACCAGGCAGCCACAACTAGACCAATTTCACCTTTTGGAAATTCATAATGTTTATCCATCAAATGCATTTTTGATACAAATGTAGGTGTTTGATCTTCAGGTGTTGTGACAAAATCAGATATACTACTATAAATTCTTTCATTACCTGATCCACTTACTCCTAGATTAACACACTCCATATTTAATTCATCAGCGACTATTTGAGGCCATTTAGGCCAATCACAAATCATATCGGGATGTATATCACTATGCCAATGTGGATCGGTAAAACTACAACCACTAACTAATAATATTTTTTTCATACTGTAAATAATTTATCCGATTGTTTACTTAATACTTCCCATGCTGTACCATTTTCTATCTCTGTAAGATTAAACTGATTGTTTGCTAATAGTTCCAACCATTGTGTTACCTTATGACGTGTAGGTTTTAAAGGGTCATTTACAAATTCTATATATCTTGATGATACTGGCCATGCAACGTTTCTTGTATCTGTTATAATTGGTATACCTGATAGCACAGAGTCAACGGCTGATAAACTCATATTAGTAATTAAACAATGAGCACCATCTAAATCTTCGGTTATATCTTTTCCCCACCACTCATTTCCTGGTCTAGGTTTATTTCTAACTCGTATGTCTCTATTTGTTAACTTTGTAAGTTTATTCATAACACTAGCAACCCACCTACCTTGTGATATATTATTATGTCTACGTGTCACTGTCTCACTTGAAGGACAAATTAGTATGTGATCTCCTTCTCCCATGTTCCAACCATCAAAGGTACATTTTATACCCTTTTTATCTAGTTGTTTTAATCTTTCTTCTCCACCTTGTATACTACCTCTTAATGTGTGTATATTACCTTTTACAATTCTAAAATATGTTTTATCAAAGTCATGTATTTTAGGTTCAGGATATCTGGTAATTTGTTCAGTAAGATAACCTACATCTACATAGTACCAATCTGTTTTGTCTGCCTCTAATTGTGTAATCTTGTTTATGTTTTGTTCGGCTAGTCCCCAAAAAAAGTGTTTGTCTTTATCATCTTTAGGAAAACCTTTCTCAATAGCAGGCCAAATCTGGTGAGATAAACAATCCACTTTTTGCATAGCGTGGCAATAAATCATAATAACCTTTTGTGTACCTTTCCAGAGTTTATCTCTGACATTTTCCATTGTGTATAGGCTGTATCGTACAACCATTGTGTTCTACTTTTTTCTGGCATTACACTTTCTTTTAATACATCTAAATTATGAAAGGCAACTGGCCAAGCATGTGAAGTTTTAGATAATGCAATAGTAGGTATACCCTCACAAACTGTTTCTATCAATGCATTACTAGAATATGATATTGCAACTCTAGCATGATCTAAATCTTTATATAAATCTGTACTAGATGACTTATTAAATCCTGTGCCAACATTTTTACTAAAGATAATATTGTTTCTTACTTTTAATTTTAATAATTCTCTTAAATTAAATCTCAAAGGAAATCTAGGGTGTAATCTGACCATAATATCTTCAGCAGTATACTCTGAAATTTTTAATATAGTATTCTTTACCCAATCAGTATAGTCACTAGTTTTACTTACTAGATTATTTAAACTGGTGTCCATAGGATTTTGTAATAGTAATAAAATGTAATCACCATTTTTCTTCCATGGTTTTATTTCTATATTTTGTTCTCTCTGTATCTGTTCCCACCTATCAGATTTACAGTTTTTATTATTAAAAAAACCATTGTCGTAAGTATAACAACCTCTACCTACTCTATAGTAATAATCTTCCTTATCTATATCTAAATTCTGTCTAAATGTAGCTTGTTCTACAACTAGTGTAGGTTTCTTTTGTTCTAATATATGTCTATACATATCAGCATATATTATCTTCATTCTACCTAATATGTTTGATTGAATATAGGCTCTAGCAGTTTTGATATATTGATTTCTATCTTTCCATGATATTAGTTTAAAGTCTTCGTGTGTAGGGAAAACAAAACCAGCCTTTGTGTTAAACGCACCTGATATACCAATAATCATAAACCTACCTGTGTTGTTTGTTTATGCATTTCAAGCCATTCATCTGCATAGTCTTGATTTTCGTAATCTTTATACCAAGGTCCACCTAATGTAAAGTGTACGTTCTTAGCATACTCATAATATTCATACTCGCCTACCAACCAGTTCCACTCTAGTGGTAAATCGCCTATCATATGTTCTCTTTCTAGCCATTTGAATTGATGTAGTTCTAAACCACTAGCCTTGTTAACATATTCAGGTGTTAGTGCTGTACATTGTGAATTGTGAAATAACATTACACTAGACCAGTTCTTTTTAGGAAAGGCCTGGTTTTTTGCACCTCTAAATTTTACATCTTGTTTTGGTACATAATCATGTTTACAACACATAACAGAATATTTAAAACTAGCATGATTATATAAATTGTATATATCGTCTCTAACAAACATATCACAATCCATATAGATTGACCAACCTTTATAGTTTGATAAGTATGGTACTAAAAATCTTGAAAATGCAAAGTCTGTAGATTGATTGGTTTCTTTTGATCTTTTAAATTGTGGTAAGTTATTTAATGCTAATGGTGTTATTGCAACAGGACCACTTGCGTGTGATCTAATACTTTCAGCAAGTACATGATAAGCTGCTGGTTCGCCATAATCGTAACCTATAAAAACATTTATCATATTTGTATGTTCTCTTTACTTCTACCTTTTATTTTTCTATCCCCTTTTGTATGATCCATTACTTTACCTAATATTGATCTAGCTTGTACATGACCTAATCTACCATCGCCAATGTCATAGTTTTCAATATCATATTCTCTTTCCATTTTATTTCTTACTATATCAAATATAAATGAATCATGTTGTTGATCTTCTTTGAATAATAAATCTTCATCATACATTTTTCTCATTTCAGCTGCGAATTGTTTTATAAAACTATGTCTCATGTTGAAGTATATAAAACCACACTCTGTATATGTTGGTCTATGTAAATGAGTTATCATCTTGTCTTCTCTATGTAAATATTTTTTGACCCATTTCTCATCTATCTTTTTATAGAATACGGTATCGGCGTCTATGAACATAAGACCATCATAATCTTTTGTTTCTAATATTGATTGTGTGTATGCATAAACTTTGTATGCAAATCGGCAGGCGTCATATAAAAAGCCTCTTGGTATGTCTACATGATTTCTAGTAATAAACTTTTTGAGTTCAGGTATTCTATCAAACATATCATCGTCTTCATTGTATATCTCTAATTCAAATGGCCAATTATATGTCTTTTGAAATCTATGTGCGTATTTTTTAAATAGATTATTGTTCCATGTACTAACGACTTTGATTTTCATATCCAACCTTTTGTATAAAATAACTATCAACTATATCAGATAATGGATTACCAACCTTATCTGTATCTAATATTTTTTTTAAATCAATCTTCGTTTCTTTTAGAAAGGCCTCGTACATCATGTCTTTGTCTGCGTTACCCTTTCCCGTTGCGCCTTTCTTAACAACGCTCGGTACAACGATATTGTAATTAATATTTTTTTGAAGAAACCTAAATTTGAGTATCCCACAATTCTCAGCAATTTGAAAAAGACCTTGACCTTTAGAACCAAACGAGTAGCCCTCAATATAGATGTCATAAACAGGTTGCTCAAAGAGTGGATTTGTGTAGAGAATATTAAATACAAAGTCACTTATGTTTTTAAACCTTTCAATAGGGTCTGTCCATTCTTTATGTTCATAACCAATTATATTATCACTTTGTTTACCTAACCATTTCTTTTTTGTAGTTAAGTAATAAAATTTTAATTTGCCATCGTTTATACAAACGGCTGGACTTGTTAAACTATAATCAATGCCAACTTTCGTGATCTGCTTCGTCAGGTATGTCTGGTCCATCTTCTTCTCCTTCAACTTCATATCCACAGAAAGGACATGTAAGAGGATCTAAATCTGATTTATCCTCGTCCCATTCTACAGTATATTTAGTCTGACAATTAGAGCAGTACTTTTGTATTTTTTCCATTACAGTTTGAATTTTTTAAATGAACCTTTTTTAACGTCTTGTTTTATACCACCAACTACATAAGATTCTATTTCAGTTTCTTGTGGAGCATTTTGAGCTGATCTACTATTTAACCAGTGTTCAACCCATGGTAATGGATTTGTTTTTTGATCATAAGCAGGTGCTAACCCGATGGCTTTCATACGTCTATTCGCCATGTATTCTACAAATTGATGTAATAGTTTTTCTGATAAACCTATCATACTACCTTTTGAAAATAAGTATGTTGCCCAACGTTTCTCATCGTTAACGGCGTCATCATACATTTTATAAACTTCTTTCTCACAATCTTTAATAACTTTTAACATTTCTTTATCGTTCTCGTAATCTCTCCAGTTATTAATAATTCTTTGTGACATTGCCAAGTGCTGGCTTTCGTCTCTTGCTATGAAAGATATAATCTTAGCAGAGCCTTCTAACTTTTTCAATTCACCAAAAGCAAATGAACATGCAAAAGAAACATAAAATCTTAAACCCTCTAGTATGTTTACTGATACCATAGCTAGATATAATTTTTTCTTTAGTTCATACATATCAACTTTGTTTGGTGTTAAGTGCCATTTGTGACCCATTTCAATTAAATCATCATAAGTTGCTGTGACATGAGCTGCTCGTTCTTCTATCTTCTTGTCCTCTAAAATCATATCAAATACATCTGCTGGGTCTGAATATAAGTTTTTGATGATGTAAGTATATGATCGGCTGTGTATTGTTTCCATAAAATCCCATGCAACAATAGCGCCTTCTAATTCTGGTAATGATACTAATGGTAAAAATGATAGTAAAGGTCCTCTACCTTGTACACTATCTAACATTGTTTGATATTTTAAATTAGATGTAAAGATAAACTTTTGGCCTTCAGATAGATCATAGTAATCGTTTCTATCTTTCTGTAAAGAAATTTCTTCAGGTCTCCAAAAGAAACCTAATTGCTGTTGTGTCAGTTTGTCAAAAATAGGATACTTCATATTATCATATCTTTGTACTGATAAATCAGGACCTAAAAACATTAACTGTTTAGTAGGGTCTATTCCTTTTTCTTTGTTAAATACTGTTTTGCTCATTTTCGTTATTTATCTTTTTATATTGTACAACTATCACAATTTTCCTGGTCTTCTAAAGGTTCTTCAGGAGAGATAGGTGTATCATAATCTATAGAGTGTTTAGGCTCTTCAATGTCTTCTTTACCATCGTAAGTATTTTGGTAATAAGATGTCTTCCAACCTAATTTATAAGTTGTTAGTAAGTCTTGTGCCATTACTGACACAGGTACTTGATTGTCTTCGTAATTTCCTGGATTATATGACCAGTTACCTGATATAGCTTGATCAAAATACTTTTGCATTACTGCAACTATATTTATATATCCCTCATTTGAAGGCATATCCCATAATAAAGTATAATAATTTTTAAGTTTATTAAATTCAGGTACTATTTGTTTCAATGTGCCTTTTTTACTTTTCTTAACTGATAAGTGGTCTCTAGGTGGTTCAATGCCGTTTGTAGCATTTGATACCACACTAGAAGACTCGGAAGGCATTTGGGCTGATAGAGTACTATGTCGTAGCCCAAATTCTTTAATACTTGCTCGTAATTCTTCCCATTTCATAGATAACTTACGTGTGACAATTTCGTCAACTTCTTTTTTGTAAGTATCTATTGGTAATATTCCGTCTGCGTATTTAGTTCTATGAAATAAATCACACTGACCTTTTTCTTGTGCAAGTATATTACTTGCTTTCAATAGATAATATTGGAAAGCTTCTGTTAGTTTATCTACTTCTTTCCATGCTTGTTTGTGGTCGTATTTAAAACCTGCTTTTGCTAGATAGTGTGCAAGGCCAATATAACCTACACCTAAACTACGTCTTGCTTTTGTAGATATTTCAGCTGCCTTAACAGGATACTGTTGATGATCTATGATTTCTTCTAAAGCTCTTACTGCTAATTCGCATAGTTCTTCCAGTTCTTCTAGGTAGTTGATTTTACCTACGTTGATTGCTGATAGAATACACAATGCAATCTCACCTGGACCGTCTATATGTTGTATAGGAGTGGTAGGGAGAGTGATTTCTTGACATAGGTTACTCATGGTTACCGTGTCTTTAAAACTAGAGTGTGTATTACAATGATCAATATTCATTATGTAAATACGACCTGTTTCTGCTCTTTCTTTTAATATATCAAAAAACAATTCTTGTGCGTCTATCTTCTTTTTATTAACACTTTTTTTTCTTTCTGCTCGTAAATATAGTTCGTCAAATTCTGGTGTTCCCCAAGCTTCATATAATTCAGGTACTTCGTGAGGAGAGAACAATGTTATTTCTTCTTCATTAATAAATCTTTCATAAAATAGTTTAGATAATTGTATAGAGTAATCTAATTTTCTAACTCTGTTATCCTCGGTACCTTTATTGTTTTTTAAAACAATAATATCTTCTATCTCTTGGTGCCAAATAGGGAAGTGTACAGTTGCTGAACCTCCTCTAACACCGTTTTGAGTGCAACACTTGACAGTTGCTTCAAACTTTTTAAGGAAAGGTATAACACCTGTGTGTTGGACTTCTCCTCCTCTAATTCTGCTGTTAATTCCTCTAATTCTACCTGCGTTGATACCGATACCTGCTCTTTGAGCAACATAGTTTCCAACAGCCATATCACTAGAGAAGATACTAGGTAAAGTGTCGTCTGTATCAACAAGTACACAACTAGCGTACTGCTTAATAGGAGTCCTAACGCCAGCCATAACAGGAGTTGGAATATTAATTTTAAAATTGGATATTGCGTCATAGTATTTTTTAACATAACTCATCCTTTTGTTTTTTGGATACTTGGCAAATAATGTGGCTGCTATCATCATGTACATGAATTGAGGTGTTTCATAAATTTCACCACTTGATCTATCTTGTACTAGATATTTGTCAATGACTTGTCTTAAACCAGCATACGTAAAGTTATTATCTCTTTCATGTGTAATCCAGTTTTGCATTCTACTGAAATCTTTTTTATCATATGTCTTTAGTATTTCAGAATCATATACTCCTAGTTTAACACATTTCTCTACGTGATCAAAAATATGTGGATGATCCCATAGTCTACCTATAACTTGTTTTCTTAAACTGAATAGTAATAGTCTAGCAGCTACGTATTGATAGTTTGGTGCTTCTAGTGAGATTAAATCTGAAGCTGACTTAATTAAAATTTGTTGAATATCGTTTGTAGAAATACCATCGTAAAACTGGAGACCCGAGCTCATTTCTACTTGTGAAGCTGATACGCCTTTTATATCTTCACAGGCAAATTCTACCATTTCATGTATCTTTTCAATGTTAAGTGGTTCTAATCCTCTTTGTCCTCTTTTTACTACTTTAATATTTCCGGTATCTGTCATCGTATTTTTTTCCAGTGGTTTAGTTTAGTCAAAGCACTTAACTTTGAATATGTATTTTCTTCTATTATATTTTGTATTTGCGATTTTGTCAAGCCACCAAGTATCATATCGTTAATATCTTTGTGTAGTATATCGTCTGGCCATATAACAATATTATAATCATTCTCAACTACTTTATACATTCTGTTTATGATTTCTTTGTTTCTTGGCTCGTTGTCAAATATATAGGTAATTTTATCATTAGACATTTTATTTTTTAACTGTAAATCTGCACCAGCAGCTGCGATACAATTGCCAATAAACATAGCGTCTATAGGACCCTCTACTATATATAAATCATTTTGAAAATTTACTCTTTCTAAACCAAAAACTTTTTGTTTATTTTCGTTTAGTTTGATTGTTAAGTATTTAGGAATTTCTTTACCTAGGGCACGACCTTGAAAAGCAAATAACTCTCCAGTTGTATCGTAAAAAGGTATCACTAATCTACTATGATCATTTTGAGTTTTATATGTATTAGGTTTAATTTCATTTACTAGTTGTTCAAATTTATCCGTAAAATATAATTTGTCAAAAAATTCTTCAGGTATTTTTCTACTTACACAATATTGTTTTGCAATATGGTCATCTTCTAACTCTTTAATTGTTTTTAATTTAGTCAAAGGGTTAGTTTTAAATATTGGTTTATCAAATTTAAAATTAGGTTTAGGTGTAGATGGTGCTGACCCTTTATATCTTTCTAGTAAATATTCTTTATAGGCTCTAGGGTCTACAAACTTTAAAAAGTTTGCAAAGTTTTGACCTTGGCCACAATTGTGACATTTAAAGAACATATCATTTTTAACTCTATAAAAATATGCTCTGGCTTTACTTTTAGATTTTTTAGAATCACCACAATGAGGACAACGAAAGTTAAACAGATAGTCTGTTTTCTGTTTAAACTGTTGCAACCTACCCGATAGTTGATTGATAAACTTTAGATCAATATAAGACGACATAGTAAATATTACTATACACCAAATGTCTTAAATTGTCAAGCTTATTTGAAAAGAGAAAACAGTGGTAACATACCTTTTTTGGATATCATTAAAACCGTTATAAATTCTACTGCTATAAAAGCACCAATGATAATCCACTTGTACTTTTCTAACAATGATATTCTACCTCTAAACTCGGTTTTCAGCGATTGTATCTCTTCCTTAACTCTTTTTTCAGACGACTCTATATGTTCTTTTAGTTCTTTTTCTATAGTTCCTGTCTCTTCCGCTCTTACCCTTAATTTAGAAAATATTACTTCATCTATCTTTTCCTGGTGTTCTATCTTTTCTTCGTGTACAGCCAGCATAGATTTAATATCAGCACCAACGTCTGTAAGTTTGTCAATGGCAGTATCTAATCTATTTTGAATAGTACTTACCTGCTCAACATCTTTCGTTAGCCTTGCTAGTTCTAATTGAATTTCTTGTGTATGTTTATCCATATTATTGTATATTTATAATCTTTTCTTGTTGTTTTTCCACGTTTAACTTATTCGTCACTGACCATAATAAACACCAGCATATAGCTAGTAGTATAATCCTTTTTATCAGATAACCTCCTGGTTAAGTTTAAATAGTGTAGATGGAAACTAGGTTAGATTTACCTTTGACTTTGACCTGATCTAGTTTTTTGAAGTTGTATTTTTCTTTGATGTTTTTGTATGTGTCATATCCTATTATTATTGTAGCGTCATAATTTTTAGATACTCCTTCTAATCTACTCGCCAAATTAACAGCGTCACCTAAAACTGAATAATCAAATCTTTGTTTTGATCCCATATTACCAACTACGGCCTTACCAGAGTTGATACCTATACCAATGTTTAACTTATTACCTGGACCAAAACCCTCACTATTATTTAGGTCTTTTAGTTTGTGAACCATCTCCACAGCAGACTTAACAGCCATTGTCCTATGGTTCGGAATATCAATAGGAGCGTTCCAAAACGCCATTATGCAATCACCCATATACTTATCAATAGTACCACCATTTTTCATAATTATGTCTGTCATGGGTGTTAGAAATTTGTTTATAACTACTGTAAGTCCTTGTGGATCAGATTGATACTTTTCTGAAATAGGAGTGAAACCTCTTATATCACAAAATAAAAATGTTAACTCTCTTGTTTCACCACCTAATTTTAAAAGTTCAGGATTTTTTTGTAATCTTTTTACCATGGCAGGTGCTAAGTAGTGTTCAAATTGTTTTTTAATTTGTTGTTTCAATCTAAACTCTAAAATAAATCTTGTGAATACGGAATGAAATACTACTATAGATAAAGTTAACATCGCCCAACTCATATCAACTAACATTAGTTTATTTTCAAAAAGAAGTGATACGGCTATCCAACTAACACCGTATGTACCTATCAATAAAGTTATAATAAACAAATAAGGAAAAAATCTAACTACTAAAATCATTAAAATAGATAATACAACTGCAACAGCCATTTCTATCAAAGGCATTATATCAGTTCTTATTATTTGTTCTCCTTGTAATACAGTATTTAAAGTAGAGGCCGTTAATTCATAGGCATATCTTTCGCCTATTGGTGTTGCTATGATACCACCTAAACCCTCAGCACTCATACCTATGATTACAGTTTTACCGGCAAACTTTGTAAAATCCATATCAGCAGCTGATATAGTTTCGTATTCTTTATTCCATCTTAACCATATTCTGGCATTTGCGTCTGTCTTAATTGTAGGAAAACCAGGAACCCTCATCGCTTGTACACCTGCTTCTCCTGATTTAACTTGATAACTAGGAGCACCTACAGCAACTCTAATAACTTCTATTGCCATGGCAGGATATATGTCCTCACCTATTTTCATTAATAAAGGTATTCTTCTTACAACACCATCAACTTCAGGTACAGTGTTTGATACACCTACACCACTTGCGTTGTGAAATTTCTCTATAGGACCTAACATACCTCCCCATTCAAATAAGAAAGGTAAAGGATCGTTTACTTTTGCAACTCCTCTAGGCACACCATTTTTGTTTGTTTGATTAGTACCAACTTGTGATATTACTATATGATATGGTAATACGTCTGCTAAATCTTCATCGTATCCCATTCTATCTGGTTCACTAAAAAGTATAGGCACTACTATAACCTGAGCACCATCTAGTCTTGCTTTAAGTATAATGTCTGCTAATACACTTCTAGGCCATGGCCATTGACCATATTTTTCTATTGCCTTTTCATCTATTGTAATTATACCTATGTCTTGTGATAATTCTTTTGTTTCTGATTGTAATAATAAATCAAATGTTTTTAATCTTAATATCTCTTTTACTTGTGGTTCTTTTAAACCTATAAATGTTAAAACAAATAAGGTTACAAACGCAATTGTCCAATGTGTAAGCCATTTCATAGTCTCAATACCTTATGTGCAAACCATTTTAAAAATCTTTTTATATGGCCGTTTACGTATTTGTTAAAAAAGTACCTAATAAATCTTACAACAATTAATACTGGACTAGATAAAACATCAAACGCAATAAGTCCTACATCTACAAATAGATCAATCCAATGATCCACTGTAGACCACTTCTTAAATTTTTGCCATTTATTTTTAGTCCATTTAATCATTAGTTTTGTGTCACTGTTGCTGAACAACTACTACTAGAGCAATTTTGTTCAAGAACATAGTTTTGATTTGTACTACTATCTTGTGTTAAGGTAACAGATGATGTATTTCCACTTAAATGTATTTTAGCATTATGACTACCTGTACCGTCTTGTGTCACGTCTACAGTGTGACTATCTGTTAGATTTACATCTAAAAAATGGCTACCAGTTCCTTTTTGATCTACGGTTACATTATTATTTCCGTCTACTTCTAAAAATAATACCTTATCGCCAGTTTCTTTCTGGTCAATTGTCATTGTATTGCTATTGCCGTTCACTGTCACTTTAGAAAAGTGGTCTCCGGTGTTATTTAGGTGTAATTGTTCTAGGTCTAGTGTATTTGAGGCGCCTGTTATATTTACAACTGCTCGTTGATCTGTATCTTGCCATATATCTACATCGTTTGTATTACCATTTACATCAATACCTATTACATTATTGTTATTGTTTTGTGTTAATGTTATCTCGTTATTATCTCCTTGTATAGAGCCTGCATTAGTTAAATCTGATCCTATAACTAAATTATTATCTCCGTCTTGTACTATATCTAAATCAATACCACTACCACTTTGAGTTATATAAATTGCATTACCATTATTAGTTTTATTTTTTGCTGTAGTTACCTCTGTTTGTTGTGATGAAGTTATACCTGCTTGAGGTGTTGACATTGATGTATATAAATCTGAAATAAAACTATCAAAGTTTGCACCATCAAATGCTGTTTCAAATTGGTTTATATCAAAGGTAATATAAACTGCACCTGTATAACCACTAGGTAGTTCGTCACCTGTCCATCGCATCCACACAATATCGCCAGATGTATTTTTTGCCACCCATGTACCATCACCTGAAGTAATTTTAGTACCATAAGGATAATAACCAAAACTAGTATAATTGCTATCAGTTATAGATGTATTAGTTTGTGATATAGTATTTGAGTTATTAGGACTAGTACAAGGTCTAGCACAACCACTTGTGTTGCCACCTAGTGTAAGTGATCCACTAAACTTACTTGTTATCAAACTTTTAATATTATTATTTCTATTAGAATAATTATTATTTTCACCAGTGATAATTAATATACCACCTGCTTGTACAAAAGATTGATAATTTGTTCTACATGTACTACCACAATTGCTATTATATTTTAAATCTACAACAATGTCATAACTATTAATTAAATTACTAGCAACAGAACCACTTGTTGAAAGTGTAACCGTATAGCCATCTGCCTCTAATTGATCTTTAACATTAGTATGAGAGTCTTGATAACTACTATGATATATTAATGCTGTATCAGAAGCGTTTGCTTTAGGAGAAAAACAAGTACCTAAACAAGCTAGTATAATTGTTAATCCTATTATTACATATTTCATTGTTGATTTATCCTTATTTGATTTGATCCATCACCTAACTCATAATCAATAATTTCTGTATCTCCTTGTATAACGTTTATAGTATATCCATATTCTTGATCTAATCTTAATACAATATTATTATTTGATTCATCGGTTCTCATCCACACCCATTGTGGATCCTCATCTAATAATATTACACCAAACTCATCTTGTCCTGCTTTCTTTTTATTTTTTTTCTTATCAAATTCGCTTCTCATTTCTAAAGCAAGTTGTTTATTTAATTCTTCTAATATGTCTTTTAAGAAATCAAAATCTAAATAGTCAACATCTAAAGCTGTAAAAGCTTCTTCTTCGGCAGAGTTATCTAGTAAGTCAATTTCTAATTCATCAAACTTTAAAAAGTCTAAATCTAAAGCACTAGCAACTGCCAACTTTCTTTCTGTTTGTATTTGTTCTTCAACCTTTTCTGGTGGACTTACAATTAATAAATTATTAATCATATCAATATCTAAATCTAATAATACAGGTATTATAGGTTTTGTTTCTACACTATCAACATATGTTGCTTGAAAGGCCTGATTCATTATTACAAAACCTGCGTCTGTCATTACTTCTATTTCTCCTACATAACAGAAACCAGCACCATCACAACTAGGTAATAATACAATAGTTGAACCACCTATCTCGTCAACTGTCATAGTAAAATCCGTACCTCTAACAGCTATGGTAGCCGTAGGTGTACTGATCTTTACGTTTTGTTTGGAGTTTTTTGCAATTTGACCACTAGCATACCTTACTGTACCTAGTGTGGCCTTTAGAGATAAGGCACCTGTTTGTGTATTTGGATCGTATATAAATTCGTCAATTAATAATTTACTATGTTCAGTGACATCAACTCTTGTATCATCAATGAATTGTATACCAACTTTACCATCGCCAGTTTTTACAGTATCGTAAGAGAAGACATTAAGGTTTTTTTGTACCTCAATGTCTTTCTCTCCAGATTTTCTGTCTATAACGGCACTACCTTTATGTAAAGTGACTTCGCCTATTGTAGCAAAACTACTTCTTACGTTTATCGCTAAAATCGTAAGGATTAAGAGTATGAACCCAATTGTAAAACGAAATGTTTGCATATAAAATAATCCCAAAAAATAAAATAATGTTTATGTAATCCATATTAGTCTGTTTGAGAGATATCAATATCTGCGTTATCTCCGCTTGTTGTTAACGTAATCATGTTATCGTTAGTACCACTTTGAACAATATCTACGTCTGCAATACCACCTGTGTGTGAGTGTATTAATGTATGACCGTTAGCGTCACCATTGCCGTCTATGTCAATTAAATAATTGTTAGTATCACCATTTACTGTGATTGTTAAGATTGCACTATTACCATCAACAGTAGCAGCAACAACGTTTGAATCAGAACCTGATTGACCAACTATATCAACATCTGCTGAAGTAGCTGATGATGTTTGACCTATATCTAAATCAATGTCGTTTGAGTTACCTGTAAAATTAATTACTGCATTAGCACTACCACATGATGAGTTACCGGCTGTACTATCACAATTTAAATCAACATTGTTTGAGTTACCAACTAAATTGATAACACCTGTGTATGTTGCACCGTTAATCTGATATGTAATTACGTTTGAGTTTCCTATTTGATCTATGTTTAATATAGTCGTAGCACCAGCAGAAGCAGACGCCGTTGTACTATTACCAACAGTGTTGTTTTCACCGTCTTGTGTTATATCTAAATCAAGACTAGCACCTGACTGTGTGACGTATATATCATTAGACCATGATAAATTTGTCATCAAGATGAATAATATAAAGCTAATTAATGTTTTCATTGTTGTGTATTCCCTTTGTCTTTTCTTCTTTAAACTTCCAGTAACCTTTATCTTTACCCATATATACTATTTCTAGTACTCCGTGCTCTATGGCTGATCTTATGGCATATGTTACCGGTTCATTTACTGATACGCCACTTTCTATTTCTAGAGCCTTTGTATTCATATCTAAAAATGTGAATACGTCTCCACCTTTTGCGTGACTAGCAATTGTTTTAGTCACGTTGACATTTAATAAAATTTCTCCTGTTTGTACAGATACTAGTCTTAATGTAATTGTTACCACGTCTACTCTGTACTGTTCACTTACTCCAATACCCAAATACCTAGCGCCTTGTCCACCTGTTCTTATATTACTATCATAACCTATAACGCCACCTTCAACTATTATTCCGGCAAAAAGAAGTGGTTTTAAAACATTACCAGCATTCGCTTCGCCATCGTATTCTGTTCTAGTTGATCTAATTAATTGTCTTTCTTTAATTAGATTATCTAATCCTTCTCTTTCTAACACTTGAAACCAATCTCCACCAGAGATAGATTTAAAAGCGTCTACAACAAACATACTACCACCTTGTGTGACAGCAGTTGATAATTGAGAAAACTTTGTACTAGGTTTTCTCTGACCTGTTTGGTCCGTAAATCTGTATACAGCAATAGTAATTATTGGCTGATCTTTCTTTAGTTGTACTACCCTCAATAAAAGGTGCCTCACCTTTATATATTTCCATATTTTTATTCGTAGCGCAACTTGTCAAAGTCAGCCCTAATAAAAGAGCGGCTAATATTTTAAACATTATTTCTCCTAAAATTTAAAGTCACCTATAGGAACAGACATAGTTGTCACTGTTCCATCATCAGCTGTAATCGTTAAAGTAATCAAAGTAGTAGTACTACTGTCGCATTCTGTACCAAACATGTTATCTACTAACTGTTTGGATAAATTAGCATAAATTCTACTCTCAACATTGGCGATAAATTTATTTACCGTCTTGTTTTTTTCTTCTCTTTCAGCGGCCGCAGCTGCTGATTTTAAGTCATCAAATGCTTTTTGTTCTCTTTGTACTTCTAATTGATTTATAGAAAGTACATGAGACGAGTAGCCATTACCAGAAAAGGCAGGATTTTTAAATTCATGTGTTAGTTCGGATGCCAGTATTGATGAAATCAAGGAAGTATATAAAAACACTACTAACATCACCTTTCCTAGTGATGTTTTCATACGTATATTTATAATTAATCGTCCTTCTTTTTAAATTTTTCTTGTTCTCGGACT
>CAACVC010000136.1_pt1 | contig 16427 bp, 25 predicted proteins | sample 2381761 | NCBI WGS metagenome assembly CAACVC01 (sample SAMEA5211966, study PRJEB30684) | marine metagenome | biome: Marine; feature: Epipelagic; material: Water | collected 2015-10-15 | depth 45 m
TGTATCAAAGTATAAGTCTGTAGCTGTCAAAAAAGAGAGTTACAAAAAATTAAGAACAATGGCCGATAAAGATTACAGATCTGTTGCCGGCTTTATAGAATATCTGATCGATAAAGAATCAGAAGAAAGAATAATAGGAGAGAGAAATGCCAACAAGCAAGAAAGAGCCTGACAATATCACAGTCCCAGGCGTAGTATTACAGGACTGTATTATAACATTAAAAGGTGACTCACCTTTGATATGTAACAAGTGGTCTGAGAAGGCTAAACAAGAAATAAGAGACAAGCAGATGAAGATAGCTAAAGCTGCTGGTAGAGAAGCTAAAGATCCTGATAAGTGTTTCAGAGATTCTTTATATCAAATGCCTAACGGTAAAGATTATGGTTTCCCTGCGATTGCATTTAAAGCTGCAGCTGTTAACGCTTGCTCTCACATTGAAGGTCTTACAAAAGTCTCGGCTCGTGGATCATTCCACATTCCGTGTGACTTAATTAAGATTCAAGGTAAGCCTGTAATGAGAGAAGACATGGTGCGTGTTGGTATGGGCGCAGCTGATCTCAGATATCGAGGTGAGTTTACAGAATGGCAGGCAGAAGTTCCTGTCCGATACAATGCTAATGCCTGGTCAATTGAACAATTGATCAACGTATTTAACGTAGCGGGGTTTGCATCTGGTGTTGGAGAATGGAGACCACAAAAGAATGGTAACTTTGGTATGTTCAAAGTAACTAACGTAACCAAGATCGAAAGAAAAAAGGAGGTAAAAGTTGCGTAGAAAAATAATACAGTCCTATGAATTTAGGAACAGTGGTAGAACAAAATATTCAGTGGACGCTCAGGCTGTTGGAGAAGAGCTAGAGGCGATATCTAACAAGCACGGGACCCTCAATCCACATGTAGTTGTGAAGTCGGCAGAAAGAAAGAGTTCGCCACTTCACGAGTGCTTCACGTGGGATGATGCTTCGGCTGCGGAGAAGCATCGATTGCACGAGGCTAGAATGCTAATTGGTTCAGTCATGGTCGTCACGCAGCATGTAGACGAACCAGTTCGTGCTTTTCATAGTGTAAAAGTAACTACGTCTGACGGAGATGACGACACATCTGAGCGTAGTTATGTTCCACTGGATATAGCGTTGGACAATGATGAGTATCGACAGCAGATATTGGAACAGGCTGCTAGAGATCTTAACACATGGAGAAAGAAATATGGAGAGTTACGAGAACTTCATAAATTTTTTTCTGAGGCTCAACGTATCATCGATAAGTATGCAGCGTAATAGGCATACAAGATGTAGTGGTGCTGTTGTTTAGCAGCACCACATATAGAGAAAGGAGAACTATGAAAAAGTATAATTATAACCATATAATTAAAATATTGTTAGAAAAAAAAGGATGGATTAGAGTACCTTTGTATTTATCAAGAGGAGAAATAAATGGCAAGTAGTGACGAATATTATCAAGAGTGGGTCGACAGAGTAAGAGAACTGTATGATCATGTTGAAGATGCTTTGATAGCTATGAACAATGCTTCACGAAGTGTAAACGTAGCCACCAGTGAACAGAAAGATGAGATGAATTCTATTGTCTTACAATTAGAAGATTTACTTTCTAGCATTGATGACTTAGAGCATGACGACCCCGACCCTGTATAACTCGTGGTGGCAGAAAGGCTATGCATCGCACTGCAACTGCGATCATGCGAGTTCGAATCTCGCCCACGAGTCCATTTTTGGCAGGATAGGTAAGGTCATTTATGGTGGGGTAAGGCGCAGTGTGTTGCGGCGTGGCAGGCGTGGTAAGTTTGAGCGAGGTATGGTCGGTTTTGTTGCGGCAGGCGTGGTAAGTCAGGTTCAGGACAGGTAGGCTTTGGAGTGTCGTGGATTGGCGAGGCAGGCGGGGTGAGGTGCGTTCAGGTGAGGAGTGTTATTGGTATGTCGAGGCAGGCGTGTTGAGGTCGGGTACGTTCTGGTGGTAGCAAGGTGTGTTTAGGCAGGCGTGGAAAGGACAGGTAGATTGGGGCATGGTGTTGTGAGGCGTGGATTGGCGAGGCCGGAAAGGAGAGAACATGTTCAAAATGCTCATGACCGGTAGCCAGGCAATGCAAATTGTCAAAGACTACGTAACAAAAGATATTGCTCACAGTAATGTGACTGAGGCAGTTCTTGCGTTAGAAAAATATATAAAAAGTTTGGAAAAGAGTGTGAAGTGAGATAGTCTTGTCATCGGATTATCAATCCCACCCTAATCCAAAGGGTCGACACCTGGTCTTTAGCCTCGTAACACAGGCACGTGGTGTGACTGATGGAGAGACATCTTAAAGAAAGGTAGCACAATGACTAAAAAAGAAATCAATGAGACGATAGAAAAATTTCTACAATCGGACAGGGTAGATAAAGCCACGGACGGTGATGAAATAGAAAAGATGAAACTAAGAAATATGATTGAAGTAGCGATAAGAAAGCAGGCTCCAGACTGGTTGAAAGAGATGATCAAGGAAGACGACGCACGGATCACGAAACATTAAAATGTCAATAGCAAAGATTGTTTGCTGTTGGGATTGTAATTTTATATATTGATCGTTCGCGTAAAAAGGAGGTCAATATGGACGAATTACAAGAAAAATATGAGGGAGCATTAGCAGCGATAGCTTACCTACACAATGAATTACTAGCTGTAAAGCACTGTCAGTGCGATGATGATTCAACAGACTCAGAAGAGGATAGCGGGGCCTAATATAGGCCTTCGTGTCCCTGTTCAAAGTATTTATTCTTTAAGTGCCTCTCCCAAAAGTCTTTTCCATTTGCTACGATTTGATTCCACTCACGATGGTTGAAACGTTCTTTCGTACCATCTTTGTATTCCACTTCGTAGATCATGTCGTGACCCAGTAAAGAATCGGTCTGCTGTTCATACACCTTAAGGTTATTAATTATATTTTTTAGCCTCATGGTATTTTAAATACTTAGTCTCTTGTACCATACCTTTGGGAATAATTGCAACCCTTCCTCCTTCTTCAGAATTGTCATCACACCAGTCCGCCATCAAGGTTATCTCTTCTTCAGTATCTTTAACAAGCCAACCAATTGAAAAACAACCAGCTGCTGTCTTTTTTATAATATCTTTAAATTCAACCCACCCAGAGAAGGGCTCGGTTGCGTCTTTCCATCGGACTATCACAATCGGCGTAGTCTTCAGGTTAAATTTCATTTCACTAAAGTATTCTGTCCAGGCACCAGCTTGGAACATTTTGGATTTTCCGTTTTTTTTGAGACACTAAACCATTGTTCACGACCAACGATATAATCTGTGCCACTGGCATCCACACATTTTTGTGAGCCTATTGTATCTTTCACGGCTTGTTGCACAGAAGCCAGGGACATGTCATCACCGACCATGGACCCGCCGTCTTTAAGCTTGGGCCACCAGTTAAGTATATCGTCCATGACTGCTTCATATTCATGTGCACCGTCGACAATAATACCTTGAAAATGTTTCTCACCAAATCTTGCTAATGTGTTAGCTTCATCAGATCTAGATTTTATTGGAGTTAAGATTCCCTTATCAATAAATCTTTGACAATTTTTTAAAAAGATATCGTAGTAATTTGTGCCTATATCTAAGTTAGCGTGTTCAGAGCTCCCTTGGAAAGTATCTAATGCGTATAGGTGAACTTTTTTACCTGAGTTAATAATGTTAGTTGCTAAGTAAGAAGTTGATCTACCCATAAAAGGTCCTATCTCTAAAATCTCGTCACCATCTTCACAGTGGTGCAGTAGTAGGTCATATGCTTCATGCATATTAAACCAACCCGGTATCGTAAAGTACTTATGTTTCATATTGTTCCTTTTATAATTTCTAAAAGTTTTCTGATGTTAATAGCATAACCAATCAAGGTTAAAGATACTTTTTCTTTTGTTTCACTATCTTGAATCGTGATTGTTATATCGTTTGAGTTATTCATTCTTTTTTGAGACTCGTGAACAGACTGTATCATCTTGCGGAGACACTTGAATATTCGTTAGGAGGAACGCGCTCACGAATCTCGTTGCAATAATATAGGATTAATTGCATATTGGAAACATGAAATATTTCCTAATAGTATGGCTATGTATTAATGATCCCAACATATCACTGGAAAATACCTGTCAACAACTGATCTTGGACCAGGGATCTTATGATACAATGCTTCAATGCACTCAGGATGCTCGTATAATGTATGAAGATGTTAAAGCAATGGGAAACATTTATCTTACTAGTTTTTGTTCAATGAAGCCTGCAGTGTAACGTGTGCATATAGTATTATAAATATAAATACAAAAATAAAAAAATAAATTAGCGGAAATGTTACGTAACATTATTAATATATTACTATTAATGTTATTTATCAGACCTTTTTAGGTGTTACGTGGGTGTAACGTGAAGGTCAAATGTAACGTTACGTTGGGATATTTTATGTATTGATATAGCTTAATTTTAACCTAAAGTGTATTCAAATGACAGACTCTCACGTTACAGACGTTACAACTACCTTACAAGAACGATTTGATCACTTTCCAGGATTAACTCCTAAACAAGCTAAATTTGCACAACTTATTGTATTGTATGAAGGTAGAAAGACAGCAACACAGATTGCAATTGAATGTGGCTTTTCTGAGAAGACCGCAAGACAACAGGCAAGTAACATGCAAAACCCTAAGAGCTTTCCAAAAGTAGTGGAAGCAATAAATCATTACAGAGTACAATTTTATAGAAAATATGAGGTGAGCTATGACAAACATTTGAAAAGAATGTATGAACTATCTGCAAAAGCAGAAGAGGCAGGTAACTGGAATGCTGCAGTTGTTGCTGAAAAAAATAGAGGTCAAGTGGCAGGTCTTTATATTGATAAAAAAGAAATCAAATATGGTACTATTGATAGTATGAGCATGGAGGAAGTCGATGCAAAAATTAATGAATTGGAAAACAGATTATCAGGAGACTCTGCAAAGCCAGTGATAATCGATGGTGACGAACGACAAACATCTCAAGGGTAATTGGGCACATCAACGAGCTATATTGTGGTTATCCGAAAAAGGCTATTATGTTTATAGCAATGTTTTTGGCACAGGTCCTATCGATCTTGTTGCCATTGATGATCTTGGGCATGTGGAATTGTTTGATGTGAAGCTTGCAGGATTTAGAAATAATAAAGATACCTTAGGCTCTAAGCAAATGATCAATAGAGTTTTAACAGCAGAACAAAAAGAGTTAGGTGTGAAACTATTATACGTTTTTGATAATGGTGATTGCAGAGTCCAGTTAGATAGAGCTGCCTGGTTGAAAAAACAGAATGAAAATAGAGATGAGAAAGGTAGATTTAAAGGAACAGATGAGGAAACCTGAGGGTAGATTCGTTGCAAATTTTAGAAGCAACTGTGATAAAATACACTTCTTAAAAATAGACTCTTGGTCTACACCAGGACTACCTGATTTATATGGATTATATGAGCATGAAGAGACAGGGTTGCCTGGCACTTTTTGGGCAGAAATGAAGTGTACATCAATTAACAAGATTGGACTGTCTCCACTGCAGGTTGCTATAAATCTCAAGCTGTCTGAGTACAACATACCTAATTACATACTTGTCAGAAGCCTCTCTAAGAGAGCCTTGAAAATATTTCCAGGACACCTGGTCGATGAAGCGTCGAAGGTTGGTTTTAAGTCCAAGAGCCATGTTGCATGTTTCGAAGATCCTCTTCCCTGGTCCGAGATACAAAAGTCCCTGATGGTGGACCCCCAAATTATTTTTACGGGTTATGGTAAATGTTTACCGGGCCCGCAGCCCAGGCAGGTCAAGTAAAAATCCTGAACAAAAATCCCTGAGTCCTGACCCCACGTTAATAGGATACCCTAATATAGAAGTTCCCCGGCGCGCTCGCGGGTTTTTTTCCCGAGGTCAAAGAAAAAAAGGTTGATTTTACTTGACTTTTGATTCCTGAATCACCATATTATAACCAGTAGCTCCTCCAGGGAGCTCCTGAGAAAGGAAGAAGATATGTTAGAAGCTATATTTTTCGGCGTTTATATGCTGCTGTTCGGTGTTTCCAGATGGCAGGCACTGGCTGCTGTAACAGGTTTCCTCCTGTTCGGTCTCTGGGCGGAAGCTTGGGACCTTGGTTCAAAAATCCTTTAGGTCGGACCCCACGTAGATCCGGCCTCCTAGTATAGAATTTAGGAGCGGGGCTCGCGATCGTTTTTTCTCAACACGAATCATTTTAAAAAATCCCTAATGCCCGACCCCACGCTTTCCCAGATCTATAGTATAGAAAGTTCCCGCTCGCGGAGCTGACTAACGAATCACCATGACAAGTCCTTTTAAAAAATCCCTAAAGTCCGACCCCACGCCTTTTCGAATCTATAGTATAGAAATTACCCGCTCGCGATCGCTCGGAAAAAAAAATCAAGAAAAAAAATTTTGGGTGCTTCGCACTTATTGTTTTTAGAAGAAAATAGTTATCCACAGAAAAGATTTTTTTCTTATATTTAATTGTTCCAATAAGTTAGGATATATGCATAATGTAATCTGTCTTATATGACAAGAAAGGTAGAAAGCTAATATGCAAAATATCAGCAGAGAAGATAGAGCAAAGATTGATGACTTCGCTAGGTTGTCAATTCTTAAATCTATCTTTGTTAAGGAATGGCAGGAAACTAGCCGTAAAGAACTCACTTTTATGAGTGGGAAATACATGGGTTTCTTATTGGGTGATGAGTTTCAATTCTCCCATAAGAAAAGACAAGGTGGTCTATCACAATCTAAGATGACTACTTTTATTAAAGAGAAGTTTGGTTTTACAGATGACCAAATGAAAGAGATGTTTGGAAGTGAAACAACTATTAATGTATTCACACCAAAGCCGTTAATCTCAAGTGTTCGTCAACAAAAGAAATGCAAAGACTCAATCTTGCGTTCTAATGTTATGAACTTAATTCCTAACTATCAAGATAAGGTGGTGTTGTAATGCCAAACGATAACTTATTGCAACTCTTAAACTTACCAACTCAAAACTCCAATACAGAAATGGATAACCAAAACAATGGTAACTCTAATGTTAATTGGCAAAGTGATTTGCTTGGTTGGGTTTATTCTAATACTCTTGAAAGTGTTTTATTAACTTGGTTGACCAACAATCAAATGTCCAAGCAAGACTTGGCTAGGGTTTTGGTTTCAGTCTTGGCTAATAAACCAACTAATCAACAAACTGATGTATCAACTACTGTTATTGAAAAGCTAAACAGCTTAATTAATAGCCAGTAATACCAGCATCAGCATCTCAACTACCACCTGTAAATCAGGTGGTAGTTTTTTTATGCCTGATCCATTTACCATCTGTTCAGATCCCACAAAATCTAGTATCACTATCCAACGTCAACCACTACATCTAGTAGTCCCAAAATTTTCCAAAACTCAAACTTCGTTTTTTGCCCAACGCCACCCCCCTTGCGTTGCGCGGCTGCGTCTAGAACAGCACAAAGTCAAGTTTTGCACATACACAACCTCTGGAAAATACTTTTGAAAAGGGGACCCGATCTGATATAAAAAGTCAATGGGAATGCAAATCGAGGGCCTGACCCCTTTTGAACAAGAAGAAGCCTTAAAGAAACTCGTACTTAGAAAAAAAATTTTACAATTACAAGGCAAACAAAGAGAAGATTTTCTATTGTTTGTTCGAACAGTTTGGCCAGAGTTTATTGCGGGTAATCATCACAAAATTATTGCAAAAAAATTCGAAGCTATCGCTTCCAAGAAAATCAAGAGACTTATTGTTAATATGCCTCCACGACACACAAAATCTGAATTTGCATCTTTTCTTTTTCCTGCGTGGATGATGGGCCGTGAACCACGGCTCAAGATCATTCAGACATCTCACACGGCAGAATTAGCACAACGCTTTGGCCGTAAAGTCAGAAACTTAATCGACACACAAGATTATCAAAATATTTTTCCAGGCATGGAATTATCGGCGGACTCTAAGGCAGCAGGTCGTTGGGAAACAAATGCCGGAGGTGAATACTTCTCTGCCGGTGTCGGTGGAGCTATTACAGGTCGTGGTGCTGATCTATTAATTATCGACGACCCACACTCCGAACAAGATGCTCTAAGTGCTACGGCGTTAGAGAATGCGTGGGAGTGGTATTCTTCTGGTCCTCGTCAGCGTTTGCAGCCAGGTGGTTCAATTGTGATTGTTATGACTCGTTGGAATACAAAAGATATCACCGGAGAATTAATCAAGTCTCAAGGACAACCGAAAGCCGACCAGTGGGAGGTAATTGAGTTTCCTGCGATCATGCCATCAGATAAACCTGTGTGGCCTGAGTATTGGGAAAAAGAAGAATTAGAATCTGTTAAAGCATCTATTTCTATTGCAAAATGGAATGCACAGTGGCAACAAAATCCTACAGCAGAAGAAGGAGCTATCATCAAACGTGAGTGGTGGCAACAGTGGGAGAAGTCACAGATGCCTGGTTTAATGCACGTGATACAATCTTATGATACTGCATTTAGTAAAAAAGAAACCGCCGACTACTCCGCTATCACTACATGGGGTATTTTCATGCCTGACGAAAGAACACCTAATATAATTTTGCTTGATATGAAAAAAGGCAGATGGGACTTTCCTGAGATGAAAGAGATTGCTTATGATAGCTACAAGTATTGGGAACCAGAGTCCGTGGTCATTGAAGCAAAAGCCACAGGTATGCCGTTAACGCAAGAACTTCGAATGCGTGGTATTCCTGTTATCAACTTTACACCTTCTAAAGGCAATGATAAGTTGAGCAGAGTTAATGCTGTAGCACCACTGTTTCAGTCTGGCGTAGTATGGGCACCAGATGAAGTTTGGGCAGAAGAGGTAATTGAAGAGTGTGCCGCCTTTCCTTATGGTGAGCATGATGATTTAGTTGACTCTATGACACAAGCATTAATGAGATTTAGACAAGGTCGTTGGATCGAGTTGTCTGATGATTTTGAAGACGAGCCCGTAGATACTAGGAACAAGGAATATTATTAATGTCAATCTTCGATCGATTTAAAGATATAGCTAACTTTTTAAACACGAGACCTGAATCACGAACCGAGGAACAAGAAAAGATAGGTGAGGAACTTTCAGAAGCAGAAAAGACAGCAAAAGAAATAGCGGAGTCCCGTTTGGAAGGAGTATCTGATGAAGAAGCAAGAGACCTTTCAGATCTTATTAGAGATTTTTTCAAGACAGATGATCAGGGCATAAAAAAATTTCGTGAAAAAAATAAAGATCAAATAGCTAAAGATAAAAAACTTGTAGCTAATATTTTAAAAAGAACACCTGTGGGTGCAATTAGAGATTTTGTAGTAAGAACAGCGGTCAATAAATACGGGCCCCAAATAGCAGACACAGCTTCAACGTTCTTAAGTTCCTTTTTACCAGAAGATAAAAAAACTTCTGACTTTAACTTTATGGGCAATATTTTTACTATTAATGATTTTTTCGATGCAGGTAAGGTTTCTTTTTCAGGAGATAAAAACTATGAGATTGATCAAAATAGAAATCGTGTATCACCTCTTAAAGCTTATTTTACTTTGTTACCTGATGACTTTTCAAAGAATGCCGGGGAACTTTACGCCGACCTAAGACAAGCAAAGAACAAATATAAAAACACACCCTTTGGTGATTTTCTTTCTGCTGCTGAATTAAAAGAATCTGGAATTGAATCTATTCTTTTAGGAAACAAAGATAGATCTTTTACTAAGCAAGAATTAATAGACATCTTAAATAATCCTGGTGTTGATTCTCAAGCCACTAAAGTTAGATATGCAAGAGACGATCAAAACAAATTAAGTAACACGGAGCTCTACATAAAAAGTTTAAAAGAATTAAATGATCAATTTACAAACTTGTATGACAGACGTTTTTTAAGAGAGGGTGTTCTTATGCCCATGCAAGATGATTTGGTAGAAATAATTCAACTTGCTAATCAACAATATGGACCAGAGTCTGAGATGACTGATGAAAGATACGGATCATTAATAGGTGCAGCTAATCAAAATTTTAAAGAGATGGTAGAGGGATATAGACAGCAAAAAGCACAGAAAAATTTCGGTATGAGCTATGAAGCGCTTCAACAAAAATTTATAGAAGATTCGGCAATACTTCAAAAAGGAATTAATGACCCTCAGTACAACACAGCATATAGAGACGTTATGTTATTTAGATCATTCGAGAAACAGTTTGATACTTTGAATCAAGTGATAGATCAAAACTTAGTACCTCCAAGCACAAACAATGATGTCGATACAAATCTACTTGATTTTTTAAACTCAAGCACTGCACCTTCTTACAGAACAACAGGTCCTGCGGGTTTAGAAAACTATGACGTTCAAGGTCTTACAGTGAACATAAGAGAGGGAGCTTTAAGTGAATCTGGAAAAGCTAGCACACACTTCGATGGTTCTTGGACAGATAGAAAAAATCACGATACTTTTCATTATAGAACAGGTCAGTTAAAAGATCCTGATGGAAAAATTTATAATACTTTGATTGAAGTTCAGTCTGACGATGAGGGCCTCATACGTAGAGAAAACAGATCATATGATCCTGTTGGAGAGATAACTTTAGGTAACATCAACCAAGAGATATTAGATTTTAGAGAAAATAATCTACCAACACTTCAACAAACATTTAAACTTACAGACTCCGAGATAAGTAGATTAAATGAAATTTTTATGGAGGTTCAAGATGTAGACGCTCCTTATGTGTCCTCTTCATCAGACACTATAAAAGAAGAGATTATTGATAAGTTTGGTGGTCAAGAAGCCACTATGATTGATAATATACCAGAGGCAAATAGAGAAAACTATTTGAACAATAATGACAGATCAACAGAATTAATTAAATACGCAAAAAAATTAAACAAGCATTTAGAAAATGTGTACCGTTCTTCAAAGATTCAAACAGAAAATCAAAAAGGCGCTGTTTCAAAAACATTACCTTATGTATCTACTGGTCCGTTAGGTTATGCTGAAGAATCTATTTATCAATATGTTTTAGATTCTATTAGAACAGGTGTTGATAGAGTTCAATGGATACCTGGTGAACACTCTGCTCAGATTCAGTTAAGTGGCCCAACTAATCCAGGACTGTCTACTGATTTCTCAAGTGCAGGCACGACCATCATACAATTCGCAGATGAAAGAAGTCAAAAGAGAGCACAAGGTCATTTAAACTTTTACGGATCTGATGAAAACCCAACAAACAACACCATGTATAAAGCAGCAACAAATGTGGTAGATAGAATCACTACACTTGGTCAACAGATATATGGTGAAGATTTTGTGGCTCCTGCTTTGTACGAGCAAGGGGCTAAAGACGACAACGGTAATTTTGTTAACACTTATGTTGTAAACCCAGACCAGCTTCGTGGTAAAGGCGGGTATATATCTAATGTTAAACAAGGATGGGGTTTTATAGATTTGTCACCTACGCTTGAATACTTAAAAGAAAAGAATTATGACAACCCAGCACAAGAGTTTGATGAAGGGCTTCTACAAAACTACATCAGTCGTAAAAGGGGTGGACAAGTATGGAGCTCTAGTTTAGTTTCGTTAGATGAGGTCATAAATGGTTGATAATATAGATAAGAAAATTAATACAGCAGAAGAATTACAAATAGAAAAAGTCGGACAAGAAATTACATTTGAAGGGGAACAACCTGAAGGAAAATTTTTAGAGGAAGAGGACGGAAGTGTCGTTATTAATCCGGAGGAGCAGCAAGAAGAGGGTGTTCCTTTTGGTGCGAATCTTGCAGACACAATGGACGACGGTGATTTAGAAAATTTATCAAATGAATTACAGTCTGATTATAACACTGATAAAAGTTCAAGAGAAGAATGGGAAACAGGATACACTAAGGGACTAGACTTACTAGGATTCAAATACGAAGAGAGGACTAGACCTTTCGCAGGAGCCAGTGGAGTTTACCACCCATTACTCTCAGAATCTGTTGTTCAGTTTCAAGCACAGTCATACAAAGAATTATTACCGGCAGGTGGTCCAGTAAGAACTCAAATTATTGGTGCAACAAATCCACAAGTAGAAGCTCAGTCAGAGCGAGTAAAAGATTTTATGAACTATTACATTTCGGATGTAATGGAAGAATATGATCCTGAACTAGATCAAATGTTATTTCACTTACCTCTTGCAGGTTCTGCATTTAAGAAAATTTATTACGACGGAGGTATGGGTAGAGCAGTATCAAAGTTTATTGCTGCTGAAGATTTAGTGGTCCCTTACATGACCTCCGATTTAGAGTCTGTCGAAAGAGTAACTCACATTGTTAAAATGACAGAAAATGAAGTTAAGAAACAACAAGTGTCAGGTTTTTATAGAGACGTTGAGATCAATCCTTATGAAGCCGAGAATGATATTCAAGAAAAGTATGATGAGATGGAGGGTGTTAAAAAAGAAGAAACCTATCAAGATTATACTTTATTAGAGATGCACGTCTTGTTAGACTTAAAAGGTTTTGAAGAAGAGTCAGGAATTAAAGTACCGTATATTGTCACTATTGATGAGGGTTCAGGTAAAGTTTTATCAATCTATAGAAACTTTAGAAAAGAAGATCCTAACAAAAAAAAGATTCAGTATTTCGTTCATTACAAATTCTTACCCGGTCTTGGTTTCTATGGCTTTGGTCTTATTCATATGTTGGGTGGTCTTACACGAACTGCAACTGCTGCTCTTCGTCAATTGCTTGATTCAGGAACATTGTCAAATTTACCTGCTGGGTTCAAGTCTCGTGGTTTTAGAATAAGAGATGATGATCAACCCATACAGCCAGGAGAGTTTAGAGACGTTGATGCTCCTAACGGAATACTAAGAGATTCATTACTACCTCTTCCTTACAAAGAACCCTCTGCAACACTATTTAATCTTCTAGGATTCTGTGTCGACGCAGGTCGAAGATTTGCTTCTATAGCAGACATGAAAATAGCAGAGGGAGGCAGTCAGGAAATGCCTGTTGGCACAACCATGGCACTTTTAGAACGCGGTACAAAAGTTATGTCGGCGATTCATAAAAGATTACATTACGCTCAAAGAATAGAATTTAAATTATTAGCAAAAGTTTTTGCAACTTACCTACCACCCATGTATCCATACAATGTTGCAGGCGGAGACTCTTTTATTAAACAAATGGATTTTGATCAACGTGTAGATATTCTACCTGTTTCAGATCCAAATGTTTTTTCAATATCTCAAAGAGTAACGATGGCACAAATGCAATTACAATTAGCTCAGAGTAAACCTGAGTTACATAATTTGTATGAAGCATATCGAAGAATGTATGAAGCCTTAGGTGTTCAACAAATTGAAAATATTTTACCCGTGCCAGGACAACCAATGCCAGAAGACCCTGGTGTTGAAAATGCAAAAGCATTAAAAGGTGCACAGCTACAAGCTTTCATTCAACAAAATCATGACGCTCATATAGAAGCACATAGATCTTTTGCTTCATCTGTTTTAGTTAAGTCACAAGTTGCAATACTTGCGATTTTACAAGGTCATGTATCAGAGCATATTTCTTTAGCTGCAAGAGCTCAGATACAAGCAGTTGTTCAACAACAGTTGATGCAAATTGCACAGCAAATGGGAGGTCAAGTTCCACCAGAAATTGCACAACAAATACAAAACGAAGCAGAGTCGCAGATATCACAGATTATTGCAGTCTTGACAAACAAAATGGTGCAAGAAGAACAGGAAGGTTTGACACAACAAGGTCAAGATCCCATTGTTGAACTCAAGAATAAAGAACTTGAGCTTCGCGGTGCAGAAATTCAACGTAAAGCACAAGAGTCAATGATGCAGTTTCAAATGGATCAAGAAAAATTAAATCAAGATAGAGAACTTACAGAAAAAAAGATACAATCTAGTGAAGATATGACCGAATACAGACAACAAATGGCCATAAGGCGTGACGCTCTAAAGAGGGCAAGCAACTAATGTCCAGTAAAAACTTAACCAGACAACAGATTCAACAATTGCAACAGCTTGTTAAGCAGCAAAGTCGTAAAAAAAGGCTAACACCTGCTAATTATATGAGCAGTTTGATGAAAAATGTCGTACAAATGAGGGCAGATGGGGGAAAAATGTCCGTCAAGAAAGCTTTTAAAGAAGTTAAAGACAATCCACCTAAAATTTTAAAGAAAACAGCGAAAAAACATGGCAAAAAAAGAGCACAAAAACAAAAAGTTGCAATCGCCCTCTCCAAAGCAGGAAAAAATCGTCCCAAAAGGACTTAAGCATCAATTAAAGGCGATTACACCGGAGCAAATGGAAGATTTGCAGACCGTTATTCGTGATCAAACAACAAATAGTCTTCAATATATTACAGAGGAGTTCGATCCGTTGATCGTTGCTAGTGCATACCTGTCAATAGTCCGACAGCTCTACATGTTGTACTTAAATAAAGATGAAGCTGACGCATTATTTGAGTGGGCAAAGATGAATATGGACCCAGGATTTAAGAGGAACGACTTGCATTAGAATAAAAATAATGTAATTTTTTTATATGGCAGCAGATGATTTAAAAAAACTTGGTGGATCAGGCATGCAGGGCACTGTGCTTGGCATTCTTAAAATGGCTTACGACAAAAATAATATTTCTAAGTCTGCTTATGATAAAGCAGTTAGATCAATCATGGGTGGATCAGAAAATATGTCATCAGCCAAACAGATGAAACTTCTCAAAGACGGCGGACTCTCAGAAGCTACAGCTAAATTAAAAGCTCAAGGATTAAAAAAAGGTAAGCAAGTAAAAAAGAAGAAAAAGAAAAAATTTCCAGACATGGATGGTGACGGCAAAGTAACAATGAAAGATGTTCTCATTGGTCGTGGCGTAATTAAAAAAGCTAAAGTGGGAATGCAAATGAAGGGCACAAGTCCTTTGATTAAAAAGAGGAAATAATGGCAGACGAAAAGACAGATCAAATGGGTAAAGGTTTTGCAGACGCAACTCCTAGCTTGGAAAATTTAAAGAAAACTCAAGAGATGATTAAAGACATCTTAAAAGATTTAACACCTGGGGCTGTAGGTGCTGTGCCTCAAACTCTTAAAGATCGAATCTTGAATAAGATCAAAGGTGTTGGAGACTTGGGTGCGTCAACTACAAAATTGTTAAACAAGTTTGGCATAGAAACTCCGCTTCAAAAACAACAAAAGAAAAAGAAAAAAAGAGAAAACGATCCAAAAAACACTGAGATCATTAGTGCTAAATCAGGAAAATTAATTAAATGTGGTGCTCAGATTAAAGGCACGAGTCCTTTGATTAGAAAACGAAAGTAATGGCTAGACCAGGTTTATACGCAAACATACATGCTAAAAGAAAGCGTGGTGGTAAAATGCGTAAGAAGGGTGCTAAAGGTGCACCTAGCGCAGCTAACTTTAGAAGAGCTGCACAAACAGCAAGGAAAAGATAAGGAAGGGGAAAAAGTAATGGACAAAGCTACAGATAATAATACTGTTATTGACGGTAAAAAAGTTCCTTACAAGCTACCTGCAGTTGACCCTGCAAAGTCTAAGACTCAAGGTCAAAAAGCAGTGCAAGTGAAGAAGGTACCATTTAAAGGAGTATTCTAATGGATATGATTAAATCCCTAAAAACTAAATGGGACAACCTAAATAAAAAAGGAAAGATATTAGTTGTTGGAGCAGCGATTGTTGCTGTTTACTTAATAGTCACTAATGTTTAATCTTTTAGTAGGTCCCCTCTCAAACTTAGTCGGTAATGCGGTCAAAGGTTTTGTCGAGACTAAAAAGGCAAAAGCTGAATTAGCATTAACGGAAATAAAAGCACAGAAGTCTCTTAAAGAACAACAGATTGCCGGAAAAATTGGTTGGGAGGCTTCTGCTGTTGATCAAATGAAAGGGAGCTGGAAAGACGAGCTAATTTTAATATGTTTGTTGGTTCCGGCGGTGGCAGTATTTATTCCTGGATGGACTCCACATATTAAAGCGGGTTTTGAAGCCCTACACTCACTCCCTGATTATTATAAGCATCTATTATATATCGCGTGTAGTGCAAGCTTTGGCATCAAGGGAGCAAAAGGTGCGATGGGCCTTATTACTAAAAAGAAATAGTGGATATATTTCAATTATTCACTGTCTTCAAGAAACAAATAGAAGAACGAGAAGCAAGTCTATTAGAGATGTTAAGCTCTGGTGTTAAAGACTGGGATGAATATAAGTATTTGACAGGTAAGCTAGAAGCACTAAGATCAATTAAATCAGAAATGCAAGAAACAATGAAAAGGTTTGAAGAAAATGAATAAATTAATATTGCCTGATTATTTAGGTAAAAAAGAAGAGAAAGCTAAAGAGCTTTCAGATATGCAAAAGCTTCCAAAGCCAACTGG
>CAACVC010000138.1_pt1 | contig 16350 bp, 14 predicted proteins | sample 2381761 | NCBI WGS metagenome assembly CAACVC01 (sample SAMEA5211966, study PRJEB30684) | marine metagenome | biome: Marine; feature: Epipelagic; material: Water | collected 2015-10-15 | depth 45 m
AATCATTCCAAGATTACCGCAAGTTGCATCATTGCCCACGGACATCGAAACACCAAGAAGTGATTTACAAAAATCATTTGACGTAAGATTCTTTTTAGATCCTAGATTTGCAGCAGCTGAAGGTGGAGAAGTAGATCCAGATACAGGTAGACAAATGTATGGCTTAGGTAGTTTTGTTAAAAAAGCTGTTAGAGGTGTAAAGAAGGCTGTTAAAAAAGTTGCTAAAAGTCCTTTAGGAAAAGCTGCGTTGCTTTATGGTGCAACAGCTGGACTTGGGGCTTTTGGAGCTGGAGCTGCAAGAGCAGGATCAGGGTTTGGATTATTTGCACCTAGTAATGTTTTATCAAATTTAGGAGCATCAGGTGGAAACATTGCAAGTTTTTTTAGTGGTGGTGATAATCGTTTTGGTAAAATTTTAGATAAAATTCCAGGTGGAGGTGTTACAGCAGCTATTGGTGCAGCATCTTTAGCAGGTGGTTTAATGACTCCAAAACAGGAAGAAGATGAACTTTCAACTAGAATATCAAAAGAAACAGGTATCCCTATTGCTCAGATTAGAAAAGAAGTTCAAGATGCTACAGCACAAGGTCAAGATGCTTTAGATGCACTTTCTGTTAAATACCCATTCTTAACAAGAGCTGATTCTGCTAAATTAAAAAAGGGTGGTAGAATAGGTGCTGAAGAAGGTGGTTTAATGAGCCTAGGAGGCATGGAGATGGACCTTAGAGGCGGAGGCTTTGTTCCTTTAGGAAAAGCTGAAAAAGCAGACGATGTGCCTGCTAGATTATCTAAGAATGAGTTTGTATTCACAGCTGATGCAGTTAGAGCAGCAGGTGGAGGAAGTGTTGATAAGGGAGCAGATCTAATGTATAAAACAATGAAACAACTAGAGGATAGAGTAGCATAATGCCATTACCATTTTTAGGAGCAGGAGCAGGAATAGCAATAAGAGGAGCAGGAAAAGCTCTTTTAAAAAATGCTGTAAAAAGAGCTAAAAAAACTCCTAACAAACAATTTAAACATGTTAATATAAAACCCAAAAAAGTAAAATCTGACAGAACAGGTAAAATGCAAACTATTCCAGATAAAACTCCAGTAAAAGGAAAGCAAGGTAAAAAAAATTATATTCAAAAAATGAAAGAATATGACAGAGCTCATGAAAAAATGCAGATAGGTAATTATGCAAAATTAAGAGGACTTAAAAAATAATGGCTGTACAAGAATCACGAGTATTACCCCCACAGTTTATAGAAGATCTTGCAAAAGATTATGGCACGCAGTTAACAGCGTTAACTGGGCAAGCCATAGATACATCTAAATTTGCACCTACAGTTGCGGCACAAGACCCATTACAAGCACAAGCTGCAACACTTGCATCTTCCGGTATTGGTTCATTTCAACCTTTTGTAACTGCAGCACAACAACAAGCTACAGCTGCTGGAACACAATTAGGAACTGCAGCTACAGGTATTGCAGGTGCTGAATCTTTACTTGGAACTGGCGCTGGAACAGGCACAGGTTCTGTATCTTCTTACATGTCTCCATATCAAACACAAGTTATTGATGCTACATTACAAGAGTTCGATAGAAACAGAGCAATACAAGAACAAGCAATTAGAGATCAACAAGCACAACTAGGTGTTCTTGGTGCTGGCAGAGCAGGCGTGCAGCTTGCAGAATATGGTACAGGTCAAGATAGAGAAAGAGCATTACTACAAGCAGGATTATTACAACAAGGTTTCGGTCAAGCACAATCTGCAAGACAACAAGATTTAAGTAACAGAGCTTCGCTTGCAGGACAAAGAGCAGGATTAGCTGGACAACAATTAGGACAAGCACAATTTCAATCAGGATTAGCACAGCTAGTTCCTAGTCTACAAAGAGGCGATATTAGCACGTTAGGATCAGTGGGCGCTATCCAACAAGCACAATCACAAGCGCAACTAGATGCACAAAGAGAAGCAAATAGATTACAAGCGTTTGAGCCTTACGAAAGACTTGGAACTTTTGGATCTGGTGTTGCACAACTTATAAGTGGATACCCAGGACAAAGACAATTTACAACTGTGCCTAACCCAACACCTTTACAAACTTCTCTCGGTATCGGTGCTACATTGGCTGGAATATACGGGAGCTTAAGAAGATAATGAAAAACAGAATATTAAAAAGACCTATGTTTAGAATGGGTGGATCTACTGACGGCATCATGTCAGGATTAGATACACCTAGTTTAGATGCATCTAGACAAGGATATGAAAAAGGTAATGTCGTTGAATATAGAACTGGAGATGAAACTATTGGTCAGTTAAGTAGCGCTGATGTTTTAGGTAGAGATGTAGAACAATTATTTCCAAGACTACAAGGACTTCGAAGAAAACTTATAGATCGTGAAAGAGGTAAAGGTATGCCAGGATCTGTATCAAACTTCTTAACTGGCTTTGGTTTAAATCTATTATCACAACCCGGTGGATCAAATATATTTCAAACAGCTGCAAAAGCAGCACAAACACCTTATCAACAATTTGTATCTTCTAGACAAAAAGAACAAGACCTGGATGAAGCAAGAGATGAGGCTTTGTTTGGTGACACAATAGATGCAGCTAGAAGAATTAGACAAGCACAAGTAGAAGCAGAAGGTGATGCTGGTACAACTTATAAAGATCTTGAAGTTTCAAAAAGAGTAGGCGAATTAAGTAACGATATTTCAGATCTAGAAAAAGAACAAAGAGAAGCTTTAAAAACAATAGAAGAATCATCAGACCTTGCTGAAGGTGCAAGTATGAGAAAAGAGGCTGAAACCGATCTTAAAAAAATTAGTCCACAATTAAAAAGTAAAAGAAATCAATTAAGCTCACTTAAAAAAGATCCTTTAACAGGTTTTTATGGATCAGAAATGGAAATAAGAATTGTTGATGCTGTAAGCAAAGATCCTAAATTTGCAGGTAAAGAAGGGACTGTAGAGTTTGAAAAAGAAGTAAGAAAAAGAGCTGAAGCAGCTTTAGGAAGAGCTGATGGTGGTAGAATAGGTTACCAAGATGGTTCCATGGTAGAAGCTCCTACTAGAACGGAAGTACAAAATTTAGATTTTACAACACTAAGATCAAGATTACCAAGAGAAATAGGTGATGATATAGTAAAACTTATATCTGATAGTGGTGAAGCATTAACAGATTTTGCTAATATAAGAACACAACAAGACGTTGATGATTTCAATCAAACATACAAAGTAAATCTAGTATTACCAGCGGAGGTTTAATATGCCTCTATTTAGAGAGAAAAAACCTACTCAAATAGACAAAGAAACGTTATTTGAAACTTTAAAACAACGAACAAATCCAAAGCCAAAAAAAGAAGTTAAATTTACTTGGAGTGGATTAGGTAATCTTGTTAGAAGTTTAACTTTTACTGACCCTCGTAGATTTGAAAGAGTAGGATTATTAGCAAGTGGTGAAGCTAAACCAGAGGAAAAAGACTATATTGATTTTTTTGAAGATGTAGAAAAAGGTTTATATGGCATAGCAGAAAATACAGCTTACTCGATAGGTGATCTTGCAACAACGGGAATTGATGCAGCTGCTGGAACTGATCTTAATGAAAAATTAAACGAAGCTTTCGAAGAAAATAAATTAGATGATCCGGAAACTTTAGTTGGTAAAGCAACGGAGTTGATTGGAACCTATACTATAGGTGGTGGTGCTGCTTTTAAAATATTAAATAGAGTTAAAAAACTAGCCACAGTAAAAAAAGGTAAAGCCCTTGTAGCAGCAACAGCGGGTAAAAAAGTATCTGATATTGCAGGTAAAGCAGGTTACATGTCTGGAGTTTTTGGAACTACAGATTTTTTAGTTAATGAGCCTGATAAACAAGCATTATTTACAAAACTGGAAGATACAGATAATTTATCTGGTCGAGAAAGAGCAGCCGCTAATTTTAGAAATAGAGTTAGATTTGCAGCTGAAGGCACTTTAATAGGTGGTGGCTTTTCTTTACTTGGTAAACCTATTGCTCTTGGATTTAAATATGGAGTATTTAAACCAGGTGCTAAAATAGCAGGCATAGGTTTAAAAACCGTAGATAAACTTGTAGTACAACCGACATCTTATCTATTAGCAAAAGATAAATTAGTAATTCCTAAAATTTCTAAAGGACTACAGAAAGGATCTGCGTACACATTAGAACAAATAATATCACCTTTACTTATAGGTAAAACACCAATTAAAACAAAATTACCTAAATTTAGTCAATGGAGAATGTTTTCTGTAAATTCAAAAGACGAAGTTCAAAGACGTGTAAAAAGATTAGATAATGTTTTGGCAAAATTTAGATCTACAGGAGAACAAACTGCTAGACAGTACAGATTATCAACAGCTGCACAACAAGAAATAAAAGCTGTAAATAGAACAATAGAAAAATATTTAGAGGATATTGAAAAAAGAGCTTACAATTTAGCAGGTGGATTTTTAAAACATTACGATACAACAAAACCATCCCCGGCTTTACGAGATAAATATTTAAATGATGTGTTAGCATACTTAAAAAAAGAAATGCCATTAGATAGACTGCCTCAAGAACTAAGAACGTCTGCTAAATTCTTAGATCAAGAACTTGTAAAAGCTAAGAAAAACTTTTCTAACTTATTACCAGAAGGTGAGTTAAAAGATTTTATGGTAAGCAACGTGCAATCTTATATGCGTAAATCTTTTGCAGTATTTACTAATCCAGAATACGCGCCTAAAAAAGAAATTTTTGATGATGCTGTGAAATATTTTACTGGTGTTATTAAAGGCAACAAAGATATGACTGAGGCTGCTTTAAAATTTGTAGATAAACCTACAGACGCTCAAAGAATTACAGAATATGCGAAGACACTTACAACAAAACTTTTAAAAGATGGTAAAACTAATGATTTAGATCCACTGCAATTACTACAAAGAATAGGTAAAAAAGATTTAAGAATGGATAAATTAATTAAAACAGGAGAAGAATTACCTGATGCAGTAAAAAAATTATTAGGAGAACAAGATGATTTAAAATCCTCTGTGTTAACCACTGTTAACCATGCTATTGTAAATACTACAAATAAAAAACTAGCAGACAGATTAGCCACTCTAGGTTTAAAAGAAGGTTGGTTACATAAGTCTAGAGAATCTGCACTTGCAAGAGGTATATTAGATCCTTACAGAGTACAAGCTCCGCAAAGTTTAGGAATACTAAATACAAGACTAAATAATTTATTTGGTAGTGCACAAGTATCACAAGCTATAAGAGGCACACCTGGAACACTAGATGCTTTAATACAAAATAAAGCTTATAGGGGTTTACTACAATTTAAAGTAGCTACACAGTTTGGTAAAACAGTATTATCACCTGCCACACAGGTTCGTAACGTAACCTCAGCTAGTTTATTTCCATTAGCTAATGGACACATTGGTGGACGTGCATCTGTTACAGATGCAGTAAAAATAGTTTTAGATGATATTTTTGGTGCTGGGAAACAAGTGACTACACCACAATTAGTTAAAAGCATAGAAAATAAAATACGATTAGGTGTATTAGATGAAAACATCGTGGCGTCAGAACTTGGCGCTGTATTAAAAGAAATTAAAAAAGGCTCTGTAAATAATTTAGATGGTCTTTACAATAAATTAACCAACGGTAGATTTTTTAAAGGTGCAACAAGATTATACGCTGGAGGTGATAACCTTTGGAAATGGTATGGTCATGAGTATGTAAAATCACAAATGCGTTCAACATACAAAAATGTGAATGGTATTGCAGGTTGGACTAAAGAGATTACAGGAAAAGAGTTTGATAAGTTTATGCCTTTTACTAGAAAATTAAAAACTTATGATGATGCCTTGGACGAAGCCGCAGCTTGGTACATTAGAAATACTTATCCAACATATAGTAAAGTTCCAGAAGCAATTAAAGCCATTAGAAAATTACCATTTGGTAACTTTGTATCGTTTCCTGCAGAAATGATACGTACAACATTTAACATTTTAAATACTGGTGCAAAAGAAATAGCATCAAGTAATGAAGCACTACGTCAAATAGGTTACAGAAGAATGATAGGTGCAAGTTTTACTCTTGGTGGAGCAGGCACTTCAGCGTTAAATTTAGCCTCTGCCATAACAGGAACAACACTAGAAGAGTTAGATGCATACAAACGATCGTTTGCAGCTCCTTGGAATAAAGATTCTATATTATTACCAATGACAAAATGGAAAGATGGAGTTGGCAAAGCAATAAACTTTTCATATTTTAGTCCATATGAAGTTGTACAGAAACCTTTTGAATCTTTAATTACAGAAATAGAGCAAGGAAAACTTTTACAAAAAGATATTGATGATAGAACTTTAGAGCTATTTGGTTCTTTTGTAGGACCTTTAATTGAACCTTTCGTGTCAGAGGCAATCGCACTTGAAAGAACTTCAGACGTTATTCCAGCAGGATTTGGTGTTGGTGGCCGAGGTGGTCAAACAAAAACAGGAAGTAGAGTTTATTCACCAACTGATAGTGTGAGTGATAAAATGACAAAAAGTTTTGTTCATATAGTAAAAGGTGTAGAGCCTGGAGCTTCAACAACAGCTAGAAAAATAGCTAAAGGTGTAAATCAAGATTTAACACGAGGCGGTGTACCTGTTAATTTAAGAGATGAACTATTAGCTTTATTTTCAGGAGTAAGAATTATAAACGTAGACGCACCAAGAGCATACAACTACAAGCTTACAGAATATAATAAAAAGAAAAGATCAGTTACAGTAGCTGAAAAATTTTATAGCCCTGAAAATGCACAAACAAGAGGGGGTGAGGTATTAGTTAAGGAACTCAGAAAAATACAAGACGAGGGATTATTAGTACAAAGAGAATTTTATCAAGTATTACAAGATGCTTTAGCAATGGGAGTATCAAAAAGAGATTTAAGAAAATCTAATAAAGGTAGATTATCTAATAAAGAATTTAATCAACTATTGAGAGGCAAATATACACCAATTAATTATTCTAAATCAAGAATGAGTAAAAGAGTTAGAGATATTCAAAAAGCATTTCCTAACGAAATTATAGATAGATCGTTTGCTTATCCTAGATCAGAGTTAGATAAAGTCTTAAGAGAATATAGAAATAAATCTTTAAAACCAGAAGTAACAACAGAACGAGAAATAGAAGATCAAAGATCAGAAGTAACACCAAGACAAGAACCAACAAGAGTTAGTCAGGTACAGACACCGCCTCTACCAAGAACACCTGCGCCAATAATATCTGGAACACAGACAGCAAATGTGGTAAATCCGATGTCTGGGTTGACGCAAACTGAAACTGCATTATTATCCCCAGAAGAACAAATTATAAGACAAAGGATTAAAAGAGTTTAATGGCAATAGAACCTAAAACAACTAGAGAACATATTTTATCCCTGTACGGACATATATCAGGAGTTAAAAAAAATATTGCGCACATGCACAAAGGTATTCATGAATTGGGTGGCAAGATAGACAAAATCTATTGGGTTCTTTTAGCTGCGGTGGGGACCGTGGCCTTACTTTTATTAGAAAGATTTATAACTTAGTCCTCACGATCATCGTGCCAACGCTCGTTGATTTTACTAGCCATCCAGTAAGCGACAGGAATACATAAGAAAAAAGTTATTTCAGCTGCTCTTAACACACTTACATCCCACAACTTAAATACAAGTTGATGAATCATGATGGGTATGAATGCTCCCACACAAAACAATATTGCCATTCTAATATAGAAGGGATATCTCATATCCAGTCTCTTAACTCTTCACCCATAACTTCTGAAGCTATATTTATCTTCTTACGTAAAGCTTTTACAATTTTTTCATCTACCGTATCTTGAGCTATAATATCTACATAGGTTACTGTTTTCTTCTGGCCTATTCTGTGCGCTCTATCTTCTGATTGCATTCTTTTTTCAAGATCATATCCATTAGAATAATAAATCACTGTGTTAGCCTCTGTAAGTGTAATACCATAACCACCTGTCTGTGGCGTACCAACCAAGAACCGTACACCGTTGTTAGCTTGAAACTTTTTAATATTCTTTTGTCGTTCTTCTTGTGGGGTTAAACCATAATAACTAACCACGGACCCCGGACCATACTTATCCGTTAGAATATTAACTATGTTTTTTACATCCTGTTGGTAATGTCCCCAGATAATAACCTTGCCTTCTATTTCTTCTAATACATCTAAAAGTTCTGTTAATCTATTATTTTTTACAGGCTGTATACTGCCATCATCAGCTGTAAAATGACCACAAGTAATCTGCTGCAGTCTCATTAATTGTGTCAGAACAGTAACAGAAGTAACTCGTTTACCATTAAGAGTTGCAAAAGCTTCTTTTTTCATTTGTTCATATATTTTAGCTTGTTCTGAAGATAATGTTATTTCTCTTTTGATGTAAACCTTTTCTGGTAGATCTAAACAATCTTGTTTTAAAACTCTATATGAAAAAGATTTAAGAGTTTCTGATAACTCTTTTAGATTCTGAAATTGTTTAACTACATTTACACTTCGACCATGGACATGGATAGTCTTCATCTCTGCATATCTATTTCTAAAAGCATAGTAAGAAGTAAACTGTAAAAGACTAGGATTTAAAAACTCACATTGAGAATATAAATCTAATGGATTTCTAGTTACAGGCGAACCTGTCATTATTCTTCTATACTTACAAAGATCGCCTAGTGATAGAATATTTTTAGTTCTCTTTGCTTTTGGATTTTTTATTGTAGTAGATTCATCAATAGCCAACATTGATTTGTGTGATCTTAAAAATTTAGCAGCAAATAATTTACCTTTATCTGTACTTAGAGCTTCAACATTCATAACTAGAATGTGTAGGTCTTGGCCCGTTTCGAACAGTCGATCTAATTTCTCTTGTTGTTTTTTATTTATGTTAGGCTGCCATAATACTGTCACATTTTCGATATGATCAGGTAAGTGTGTGGGTAACTCTTGGTTGTACCAAGTTCCTACAACTCCTTTCGGAGCAATAATTAAAGCACCATCAACTTTACCTTTATCATAAAGCATGGCTAAATTATCAATTAGAACTTTTGTTTTGCCAGTTCCCATTTCCATAAAATATGCATACTCTTCTTTGTGCCAAGAATTTTCTAAAGCAGTAAGCTGATGCGCATATGGCTTCGTTTTAAATTTGTAGTTCATCTTTCTATTGACAGGTATATAGGATTTTGCTAATAAGTCAAGTATGAAAGATAAAGAAAGTATAGATCTTACAGAAGTAAGAAAAAATAAACCACCTACTGTTTATGTCGTGCAAGAAATTGCAGGCACAAGAGAAGGTCGTCCTAAATTTAATATTATGGGTGCTGCTCAATACGGCAACTTAAAATTTTTATTAGATGAAAGATCACAGATTATATTTTCTCCCGGTCCGTTAATATTTAAATTAAGAAGTGCCTTGAGAGATTTTAAGAGCACAGACTATTTGCTATTAACTGGAGACCCTGCTATAATAGGTGTGACTTGTAGCATTGTATCAGAGTATACAAACGGCAAGTTCAATTTATTGAAGTGGGACAAACAAGAAAAAAGATATTATCCCATTGAGATAAATCTTTATGAAACAGGAGCAACGAATGACGATAGACTTTGAGAAAGATCAAGAAGAAATATTGGATAAGACTGCCAATATTAATAAGCTAGCAGATAAGATTAAAGAAATGCAAGCAGTTCAAAAAACCATCGAAGCTGAAGAAGAACAACTCAAACAAAATAAAAAACATTTAGACCACATATCTGGTGAAGTTATACCTACGATGTTGTCTGAAATGGGTTTGTCTTTTTTAAAACTTCAAGATGGATCATCTATAGAAGTGAAAACAAATTACAGCGCCACAATTACACAAGCTAAAAAAGCTGAGGCGTTTAACTGGCTTCGTGAGAATGGCCTGGGCGATATAATCAAAAATGAGATATCCGTATCGTTCGGTCGTAACGAGGACAACAAGGCGGCTGATTATGCCGAACTTGCAAAGAGTCAGGGTTTAGACCCGATGCAAAAGCTGAAGGTCGAACCTATGACTCTAAAAGCGCTAGTCCGTGAGCGTATGGAGGCAGGAAAAGAAATGCCGACGGAACTTTTCAACATCTTTGTTGGAAATAAAACAACAATAAAAAGGAAACAATAACCATGAGTGAAGTAACAAAAAAAGAAAGCAGCGGAGCATTAGCAGCTGTAAATTTCGAAGCTGATGCAGGCCAAGGCTTGAACATGTCGCAAGATGATCTTGCGTTACCGTTCTTAAAAGTTCTTGGTCAACTATCACCCGAGTGTAATAAAAGGGACGCTAAATATGTCAAGGATGCAGAACCTGGCATGATTATAAATACCGTGACAAACGAGATTTATGATGGCGAATCGGGGATAGATGTTGTGCCTGTTCATTATAAAAGACAATATATTGAATGGCAGGACAGAGGTGAGAGTCAAGGTGCTCCGGTAAAGATATATGAAGCTGGAGATGACCTACCGTCAACTACAAGAGACAAGTTTAATAAAGATAGATTAGCAAACGGTAACTATCTTGAAAATACAGCTAGTCATTTCGTAGTGGTACTTGGTAATAACCCGGCAACAGCTTTGATTTCTATGAAAGCTACTCAATTAAAAGTGAGTAGAAAGTGGAACTCAATGATGATGGGTATCAAGATGCAAGGTAAAAATGGAATGTTCACACCTCCAACATATAGCCACATTTATAAACTAAAAACTGTTCAACAGTCTAACGACAAAGGAACATGGTTTGGTTGGGATGTAGCAAGGGTTGGACCAATTCAGGATGCGGGTATTTACAAGATAGCAAAAGACTTTGGTTCAAGTGTAGCCAAAGGTGCTGTCCAAGCAAAACACGAAGCTGAAGCTCCTAAAAGTCAAAAAGCAAAAAAAACATTAGACTTATAAGTTCCTATGTAGGGAAACGGGGCCGGCTAGGGAGACTGAATCGGCCCCATACTTTTATTTATGATAAAAAATGGACCAAGAACTCATGAAGAATGGCTAGACACAGGTAGGATAATTATCCCTTGTGTAAATAAAAAATCAGTCATACCTAAGTGGTCCGATCCAGAATTTAAAATTTCAAAACAAGAGTGGCAAGATCATCATATTGGAAAACAGATTGCCATAAGATTAGATAACGATACAGACTTTGATATTGATAATCCAAGAGTTAAATATTTTGTTCATGATCATCTAAAATATCGTGGTGCAGTATTCGGTAGAAAGAATAACACACAAAGTCATTATCTATTTAAAGGAGCTATCAAATCTAAAAAATATATTTTACCAAACGATTTAAAACAATATTGTGAAAAAGATGCGCATGGTGCAACATTATGTGAAATAAGATCTGGTATAAAAGAATACACGGTCGTTCCGGAATCCCAATATCATTTAGGTAAAGAACTAATAGAGTGGGAAAATTACGAAAGCATATCCGAGTATCCTGATGACTTAACGCAAGACATTGGTCGAATCGCCTTGCAATCAGCTCTTTGTATTTTGTATCCAACAACGGGATCAAGAGATGCATACTGCACGGCAATAGCTGGTGTATTATTGAAACACTCAACATGGACCCCGGAACAAATTGATTACTTTGTACATAGAATTGCTATCGAAGCAAAAGACGATGAGGCAAACTTAAGAAATAAAAAAGGAACTTCTCACAATAAAACAAACAGAAAATTTGGTATGACTAAAATATCAGAGATTGTTCAATGTTCTGTAAAAAGTATAGCATTCTTATTTCAATGGATTGGTATTGGATATCAAACTGTTGAGGGTTCTTCGGCCATAGGAGAGATAACCGAATATGCAAAAGATAGGTATGAGGTGAAGATATATGGAACTAAGAATGGTGAGGCTATTGAAAAGATTGTTTTAATAGACGGACCTACGTTGATGAATCAAAAATTATTTTATGAGACAGTCATTCAACAAGCTCAGATATGGATACCAAAGATGAAGACCATGGATTTTGAAACGATAGTAAAGAATAAATTCGAAGAAAGAATTAGATCAAAGAATTACATAGAGGGTGATGGAGAACATGAAGTATTTATAAAATATTTTAGACAATACATCGAAAGTAAAACTGCTTTTACAGATAAGAAAAACTTACTAGATTTTGGTTTGCCAGTGTTTGATTTAGAAAAAAACTATTTAGATTTTAAATTAGACTCATTCGAAGATTATTTAGAAGCTAGAAGAATAAAGATACAACGTGTTGATTTAAAAAAGAAATGTGAAGTAATACTTAAAGCTAAGAAAGTTAAAGGTAAGATTCTTAAACACTCTTGTGTGTTCTTTAGAATTGCAGACTATGAGATAGAAAAAGAAAATTTAACTATAGATGTTCAACCAGAGGAAGGAAAAGAGGTAAAACAAATTGATTTCGAAGCAGACGCTAGACAAGATTAGACCCATTGTAGGTCCGCCAGGTACAGGTAAAACGCATATTAAAATTAAAAAACTATATGCTGAGCTGTCTGATAAATATGGCACCGAAAGAGGCATTGTGTTATCTCACACCAAAGTTGCAGCAGCTGAACTACAAGCAACTATTAAATCAATAGATAAAATTAAAACTAGCAATTTACTACAATTAGACGAAGATTATTTTCAATATAGAATATGCACCATACACAGCTATGCTAAAAAACATGGAGGTGAACGTAGAGAAGTATTTAGTAGTAAGTCTGATTTTAATAGTTTGTGTAATCATGTTCCCTTATTTAATTTAAAAAAGAGTGCAGCAATCACAAAAGACCCACAAAAAAATCATCCTTTTTTTAGATGCAATGCTGAAGCACATGGTCGAGGTTTAAATATATCTGACCACTGGCACACTGCAGCTGATCCTCATAATAGTTACAAGCCTTATAATCTACAGTTAATTTTAAAAATGAAAGAAGGTTATGAAAAATTTAAGAAGGATGAATTTTTACAGGACTATCAAGACATGATAGATGTGTACGTAAGAAAACCAAAAGTTCCTGCAGTTGATTTTTTAATTATAGACGAAGCACAAGATTGTAGTAAACCACAACTACTAGCAATAGAGAAGATGGCTGAACATGTGCGCTCAAAAGATGTAATTATGGTCGGCGACCCTAATCAAACTATTTTTAAATTTGCTGGGTCTGATCCAGATTTTTTTGAAAAACTATTTAAAGACGCAAAGGGAGAAGATGAACTTGAAGTAGGATTAAGATGTAGTAAAGCGATTAATAAATTTTGCAAAGAGATAATAAAACCTGTGTGGGAAAAGTACGGATATACAAGAGTTTGGGAACCTACAGATGTTGAAGGAAATGTTTATCGTATACCAGATTTAAATAAATCATTTGGTTTATCTAAACTATTAGAGAAAATAAAAAACTCTGATGAACAGTTTTTGTTTACTTATCGAAGTTTGAAATCAAAAGAATGGCTAGTGCCTTTCTTTGAAAGATATGGTTTAAAATATAAACATGTTGGTTCAGAACATTTGCACGTTTCTGATGCAGAATTAAATTCCCACTACACTTGGCCTTTGTTTATAAAAGGCACACCACAATCCCTAGAACAAATTCAAGCCTATTGGAAGCTGTTAGATAAAAGACATAAGAAGAAAGACGCTAGAATATTTAAAAAGATGATAAATAAATCTTATACTTTTCAAGAGTTTGTTAATTTAGAATTTTTAGATTCTACGCTAAGTGATACCCTTGATTTTTATAAACTTATAAAAACACCAAAAGATGTTGAGGGTAAGAACAGACTACAGCAAAGAGTAAAATATATAAGATCTATTATTAATAATAATAATTTAAATCAATCAGCTACCATTGAGTATGGTAATTTTCATAAGATAAAAGGTTTAACCAGAGATAACGTTATCGTTGATCTTTCAATTACTCGTGCTGAACCTTATCATGAACAATTATATTTAGGATACACTGCATGTAGTAGAGGTAGGTATGATTTATGGATTTTAAAATCACAAACAGGGAAGGAGTTATTAGATAAACATGAGCACATACAATAAACAAATTGCAGGATCACATTATAAAAAATTTAAGATTCAGCCCAGTAAGTTTATAAATGACAACAAGTTGCTTTTCGCGGAGGGCAATGCTATAAAATACATATGCAGGCATCCTCATAAAAATGGGAGAGAAGATCTTGAGAAGGCCATGCATTACATAGAAATGATAATAGAGAGGGATTATAAATAATGTGCACTGTGCCAGAGATAACTGATTTAGATTTATCAGGTGTTACTACAGTGGCTGTAGACTTAGAAACCTATGATCCTAATTTAAAAACAAAAGGCTCGGGTGCTATAACAGGTAATGGTTTTGTCTGTGGTATTGCAGTAGCAACGCACAAACAAACATTATACTTTCCAATTAAACATGCAATGACAAGTAATCTTAATGAAGATAAAACTTGGGATACTCTTAACAAATTAATTTTTCAAAACGAAAACATAGCTAAAGTTTTTCATAACGCTATGTACGATGTGTGTTGGATTAGAGCAACCACAGGACTAATGTTAAAAGGACCAATCTATGACACCATGATAGCAGCCTCAGTGATAGATGAAAACAGGATGAAATATTCTTTGGATGCTTTAAGTAAAGATTATCTAGACGACTCTAAATATAAATGGGATTTAAAAGATAAGTCTTTGTCTCAATACGGTATTAGTGATCCTATGAGTAACATGCACAAACTTCCTTACGTCTTAGTAAAAGATTATGCTGAACAAGATGTAAGTTTAACTTTTAGGCTGTGGGATTTATTTAGTAAAAAATTAGACGAAATTATATACCCTCCAAAGGGTAAAAGTCCACGAAAAATTTTTAATTTAGAAACTAAATTATTTCCATGTTTAGTTGACATGAAGTTTAAAGGAGTTAAAATTGATGTCCAAAAAGCTGAGCTGTTTGGTAAGTTTTTAGAAAGAAGAAAACAAAAATTAATTAAAATTATAAAAGATAAAACGGGTATTGAAGTTGAAATATGGGCAGCTGCATCTATAAAAAAACTTTTAGATAAATTAAAAGTAACAGATTATAAAAAGACACCAAAGTCTGGTATGCCTCAATTACCTAAAAACTATTTACAAACACACAAAGAACCTCTGCTAAGATTAATAGCAAAGGCTAGAGAATGTGAAAAAGCAAACAATGCTTTTGTAGAGGGTTTATTAAGTTTTGTTCATAAGGGTAGGATACATGCTGATATAAATCAAATAAGATCGGACCAAGGTGGTACAGTCACAGGTAGATTTTCTATGAGTAATCCAAATCTACAACAGATTCCTGCAAAAGGATGGATAGGTAAAAAGATGAGAGAGCTGTTTACGCCAGAAGATAATTGTATTTGGGGTAGTTTTGACTATTCACAACAAGAGCCTAGAATTGTAGTGCATTATGCAATTAAATTATTAAAGAATAATCCTAATTTGTTAGAGGCAAGGATACCGAAGAAGTATAAAAATCATAACAAACAACAAATTATTAAGAGTGTTGAAAAGATAGAAAAATTTTATCAAGATAATCCAGATGCTGACTTTCACCAAGTGGTTGCAGACATGGCTAAAATACCAAGAAGACAAGCAAAGACCATAAATCTAGGTATGTTTTATGGTATGGGAAAAATAAAACTACAAAAAGAGTTAAACTTAGAGAGACAAGAAGCTAGAGAATTATTTGAACAATACCATGCTGAGGTTCCCTTTGTTAAGAAACTATCAGAAGAGCTTATAGAGTTTGCAACTGATAATGAGTTACTGTTTACACTTGGAGATAGATTTTGCAGATTTAATAAATGGGAAACAACAGATAAGAAATGGAATAATAAGATAGGAAGATTTGACCCAGTGCCTTTGTTGACAAAAGAAGAGGCAAAAAAAGAATATCGAACTTTTTTACTAGAACATCAAAAAGAAAAAGATGATCAGTACGAAAACTTACTATATTACTACGCTCCGGCGGTTACATACAAGGCTTTGAATAGATTAATTCAGGGTTCTGCTGCCGACATGACAAAGCAAGCTATGGTTAATTTGTATGAGCAGGGTATATTACCGCACATACAAATACATGACGAGTTGTGCATTTCTATAAAAGATGATAATCAAGCAGAAGTAATTAAAAAAACTATGGAGGATGCTATTCCATTACTTATTAAGAACAAAGTAAGTTACAAACACGGTATAAACTGGGGTAGTGCAAAATGAGAATTTATTATGGCATATCTAAACGCAAACATTCCTGTAGAGTACGCTCAAATAAAGAGAGA
>CAACVC010000139.1_pt1 | contig 16346 bp, 18 predicted proteins | sample 2381761 | NCBI WGS metagenome assembly CAACVC01 (sample SAMEA5211966, study PRJEB30684) | marine metagenome | biome: Marine; feature: Epipelagic; material: Water | collected 2015-10-15 | depth 45 m
AGATGGGTTTCGAAAATTTCACAAAACTGATACAAAAAACAGTTCCATTAACCTACTATGATTTAATGGAACAAAAACTAGCACTATGATCAAAAAATCATATAATAGAATATTAGAGATCTCAAAAGATCACAAACAAATCACCCTACCAGATTCACGTTATTACAGACGTAATGGAGAATTTTATCCATCAATTACTTATGTTTTGAATGCTTACCCAAAAGGTAAATATTTTGAAGACTGGCTTAAAAAAGTAGGATATAGTGCTGAATATATTGTTAAAAAAGCAGCAGAAGAAGGTACAATGGTCCATGAGATGATCGAAGAGTACTTTGAAGGTAAAGAATTAACATATCTAAACGATAAAGGTAATCCTAGAATGGCACCTCATGTTTGGCAGATGTTTTTACGTTTTGTTGATTTTTGGGAAACTTATAAACCAACCTTAATAGAAACAGAAGTATCACTATTTTCAGATGTACTACAAGTAGCAGGTACTTGTGATTTGATATGTGAAATTGAGATAGATGGTAAAGTAGAACTATGGGTAATCGATTTTAAAACATCTAACCATTTACAAACAACATATGATTTACAAAGTGCAGTTTATGCCCAATGTTATGAAGAATGCTATGGTAAAAAGGTAGATAGAGTAGGTGTATTATGGTTAAAATCTAAATCCAGGGGTGTAGATAAAACTGGCAAACGCTTAAAAGGTAAAAATTGGGAAATGTATGAATCTCCTCGTACACAAGAAGAAAATCTAGATATATTTAAATCTGTTAAAAAACTGTTCGATCTAGAAAATCCCAAACATAAACCAGCTACACAAAAATTTGAAACTGTAGTTAAGAGAACCGTGTAAAAATTTGGTTACCTGAATTATTTTTCGTATATTTACAGAGTAGAATTAAGGTTATGAAAAAAATAGTATATTTACATGGTTTAGAAAGTGAACCAGGAGGTTCAAAAGTGTCTTTCCTAGCAGAAAAAGGTATGGTTTATGCCCCTGAAATGAATTATGAAACATTAGATTTACATGAATTTATTCTTACTTTAGGTATGCCCGATTTAATTATTGGTTCTAGTATGGGTGGTTATGTTGCTGATATTATTGGTTCATATTTAGGAGTTGATGTTTTATTGTTTAATCCCGCTTTACATAGTAGAAGTATAGATATAGAATTTGATAATGATAATCCTTATGGTAGTGAAGATTATAAACGTACTATAATTTTAGGTACTGAAGATGATGTTATTAATCCTGAAGTTACTAAAAATATTAGACCAAAATGGGATAATGAAGCAACATTTGATGAAATAGAGGGAATGGGTCACAGAACACCACTTGATGTTTTTATCAATATGTATAATAAACATGCTTAATTATGATCAAATTAGTAGATCTTCTTAATGAAATAGATATACCTAAGAATGAATGGAAACCTATTTCTAAAAATGAATTAAAAGATATTGAAAAACAAATTTTAGATCTAATAAATAACGCTTACGGTTCAATTGGTGGTCATCCTAATTATAAATCAGTAGGTGATTTAGTAGGTTCTGAATATCAAGTAATTGATTTAGATAGTGATCCTGAATTAGATGGTGTTGCAGTAACAAAACAAAGAGCAGGAGGTACAAAGCATGTAGGTATTGGCCATGATGGTTCAAGCCCAGCTAAAAGAGCTACTGTAGGTTATACAATTGATAAATTAGATGAACCTGGAAATTATATAGAAGCATCAGGTGCTATTGAAGGTATTTTACGTAAAGCAGGAGTAGTACAAGTTACTGATGAAGAAACTATTCGTAAAGCTTTAAAGGGTAAAGAAATAAAAGTATATGATGATGGTACTTACGATAGAATTTTAGGTAGTAAAAAGTATAGAAAAACAATGTTTGGAATCCCAAGAGTATGATAAGTTTAATGCAATTATTAAAAGAAGCACAAGGCGAACCTAAAGCCATTATATTAGCAGGAGCACCTGGAGCAGGTAAGGGATTTATCTTACGTGGTTTAGATTTAGGAGGTTTAAAAGTATTAAATGTAGATAATATTTTTATTGAAAAATTAAAACAGGCTAATGTTAGTTTAGATTTAAAAAACGCTACACCTGAAGAAAGAAGTGAGCAAGCTAAACAAATGGCAGCTGCTAATAAAGAATTCAAAGGTGAATTACAAAATGTAATTGATGGTAAACAATCATTTATATTAGATGGAACAGCAGCTTCAGTTAAAACAACAACTAAATTAAAAGATGAATTAGAAGAAGCAGGATATGATGTATTTATGCTTTATGTTTATACTGATTTAGAACGTTCACTAATGCAAAATCAAGATAGATTTGAAAAATCAGATGGTAAAGATAGAAGTTTAGCACCTGCTATTGTAATGAGTACTTGGCTATCAGTAACTAAAAATTGGGCACCTTATAAGGATATGTTTGGAGACGATTTTGTTTCTGTTGCTAATACATTAGAAGACGAAAAGTTAAAAGATGTAGAAGATGTAATTAAAAAATATCTTGACCCATTTAAACCAACAGGTACTAAACCCAAAACCCCAGCTCAACAAGCTAGAAGTGATAAACAAAAAGCAGAATTAAATAAAGATGTTCAAGCATTATTAAGTGATGATGGTGCTAAAGATATTATAGATGGTTCTGTATCTAAAGAAGAAGCACAATCCAAATTAAAACAATTCTTATCTAAATGAATTCATTAGTAAAGGAAATAATAAAAGGGTTATTACCCGAAGAATATAATTATGCCGGTAACTGTGTTACAGGTTTAGATGATCCTTATTTTCAAAGAAATGTATGTTATGATGCTACTGAAATGGCAGGTATAGTAGATGAATATGATAATAAGTTTATGCAAGCAGATGAATTTACAAAAAAAGTAAATTGGCCATCGGATCAATTAGGACCAGCTGAAGATACTATTTATGATTTTGCCTATAATGAAGATAAAGACATATATTGGGCTTACCATATAGAAAATGATGTACATTTATTTTTTATTAAAGACGTTTTAGGCGAGGTTAAAGATCCAAATAATTATATTACAGTTAAAAATATTTTGGAGCAAGAAAAAAAAAAGGTAGTAGCAGTATACGGTGGTGGTTTTAAACCACCTACTAAAGGACATTTTGCTGTAGTTAAAAAAGCAATAGAAGATAACCCTGATATAGATGAATTTATTATTAATATAGGTGGTAAAGAAAGAGATGGAGTTACACCTGAAGAAGCAATTCAAATTTGGGATATTTATAAACAATACCTACCAGTTTCGGCTAATATTAATATTCAATATAGTAGTACTCCCCCCATTAAGGCAACTTATGATTATGCTAAAAATCATCCCGAAGAAGAAGTTTTATTTATAATTGGAGCTAGAGAAGGAAATGATGATGATTTTAAAGATATATCTGCTAGAACTAAATCTTTAGATAAATACCCTAATTTAAATTTACGTACAATAGTTACACAAGGAGGTGTATCTGGTACGGCTGCTAGACAAGCTGGTAAAATTAGTTCTGAAAAATTAAGACGTTATTTACCTGATGAATTAAGTGATGAAGAAGTAGAACAAGTTTATCAAATGATTTCGGATAAATTAGCTGAAGGTAGAAAAAAGAAAAAGGATCCTAAAAAAGGTACAGGTAAAAAACCTAAAAAATCAGGTCGTAGATTATACACTGATGAAGACCCAAAAGATACAGTGGGTATTAAATTTTCTACTAGACAGGACATTGTAGATACTTTAAATAAAAAATCCTTTAAAGCTAAATCGCATGCTCGTCAATCTCAAATTATTAATTTAATACATCAAAGAGTAAGAGCAGCCTTAGGCAGAACTAAAGACCCAGCTAAGAAAAAGAAATTACAATCTGGGTTTAAGTATATTACTAAACGTAAAGAAGCATCTAAAGCTAAAACACAACGTCTTAAAAAACAAAAAACAAATGAGTCTATAGATTCAAGCCAATTTGATTTTGCTCCTCATATTGCTTCATTAACTCAACATATGATGGATAATGGTTTAAATTTGGAGCCATTACCTAAAATACAAATGATTCATGATGATTATGAAAATGGAGAAGATTTATTTGGTAAAACAGCGTATTATGCACCTGCAACTAATTTAATAGTACTTTATACTTACAGTAGGCATCCTAAAGATATTTTACGATCTTATGCCCATGAATTAATTCATGTGCATCAAAACATGGAAGATAGATTAAGTAATATTAATACAACTGATGTAAATGATGATGATTATTTAGAACAATTAGAAAGAGAAGCATATGAAACTGGTAATATAATGTTTAGAAGTTGGACTGATTCTCTTACAGGTAATAAATTGGAAGAATCTATTAAACAATTAATTACTGAAAAAAGAAAAAAGGATCCATTTGGTTTAAATGCATATGCTTTAGAATTAGCTAAGGGTATGGAGGAACAAGTAAGTGATTATAAAGTTTATCTTGATATGGATGGGGTGTTAGCTGATTTTGATCAACGCTTTAAAGATATATCAGGTATGGAACCTGGGGAATTTGAAGCTAAATATGGTAAAAAAGCATTTTGGAATTTAATAGATGAAGATAATAAAATTAGTTTTTGGGTAGGAATTAAACCAATGCCTGGTGCTGCGGCATTAGTAAACGCAGTTAAAAAATATAATTATGAATTATTAACATCCCCCTCATCTAAAAAACAATCTTATTTAGGTAAAATACTTTGGGTTAGAAATCATAGTGATATTTTAGGAGGAAAACCTCGTATCAACTTTAAAAGAGCAAAAGAAAAACACGAAATAAAACCAGAATTATCTAAAACAGATATTTTAATTGATGATAGAGAAGACACAATTGGAAGATGGAATGCAGCAGGTGGTACTGGTATAGTGTATAAAAATATAGGTCAAGTATTAGGTGATCTTAAAAAATTAGGTTTATGAGTAAAGAAACAGTATTAAAAAAACAATTTGTTGAAAAAGATGTTCAACGATTAAGAAACTTAATGCAGGGTAAACATGGCGAAAAAACACGTTCTAGCGTTGGTTTTACCAACAAACAAGAATTTTATAGTGAGGGTGACATATGGGAAGCTGACGGCCGTAATTGGACAATAAAAAACGGAATAAAACAAAATATTACTAAACTAGATAAGGCCAAAAAAGCACATACTATGCCATTATTTTGTCCAAAGTGTAGAAAATTAATGAAACGTGTAGATAAACCTTATTATAATATTCATAAACACTGTCTTAATTGTCATGCTAAATTTGAGGATAAGTTAAAAGCGGAGGGTAAATACGAAGACTATTACAATGAAATTAATAATAAAATTATAGATAAAAGAATTCAAGATTTTAAAAGTTTTGTTATTGAACAAATTAATGAATCAAATGATTCTTTTGTATCAGAGGATGGCGTTGTTGAAAAGTGGGATGGTAAATTAGATGCTAATAAAGTAGATGAATATGTAAATGAAGTTGTTAATCATCTAGAAAATTTAAAGGTAAAAAAAGACTAATATTTATAATAAAATACTACCATGAGAGATAATTTTGACGTTTATAAATGGAAACAAAATCCCCAATCAGAAGATAAGCAAGAGGGATTTGACTTACATGAATGGAATAAAAAACGTTATTTGGGTGAATTAGAAATTGACCAAGAAGATGATGCTGTTGATCAGCAAGATATAGGTGGTTCTTTAAATATTACTAAAGGTGGTGATGATCCTAAAACGGGAGCTGAACAGGAATCTGATAAAAACGTAGTAGGTGAAAATAAAAAGTACCTAGAAGATTTAGCTAGTAAGCTATCAAGTAAACACCCGGATTTAAGATTTAATGTTAGAGAAGAACCCTTTGATAGAATTGATGTAATGGGTTCTCAACAAGATTTAGCTAATTTTGGTAATGAAATGCATGGTAAAAAATTTGGTGAATATGAAGTATTTGCCGTTGATGATGATGATAGAGGAGAGGTAGTTCGTATTGTTAAATCTTCAAGTATTTCAAGAGGTAAATTAGAGGAAGCAAGTTATATGTACAAAGGATATCAAGACAAACATTTTGATGTTTGCCCAGCTGCTGAATCATTAAGAGATAGATTAAAATCAGGTGAATTTGGACAACCAGATGAATTAGATTTAGGTGAATGGCTTTATCAACATGATGTTTTATTTGGAATTGAAAAACAAGTAATAAAAGATAAAGAGGGTGAACCAGAGGATTATGATAAAGCTAGAGAAGCAGCTGACCGTATTATTAATTTATCTCGTGATTTAAACATTCCTGCTTCAGAATTAAAATATCTAAAAAATCATTTAGATTTGATTAAAGATATGATTGATTATAGTGCGTTAACTGAAGCATTATATGGTAGTAAATACGGTTATACAGACGCTGAACTTAGGGGGGATGAATTTTCAGGATCAGATCCTAAAGCAGGTTCTACTATTAAAGGTACAGGTTTTATGGCTCCTAGACAAAAATCTAAAGTAACTCAACGAGATATAGATGATATAGAAGCATCTGGTAATATTGATATTGCATATAATAAAGCTATGGATTTATTAAAATCTATGACCGAAAGAGAAGCAGTTAAAGAAACACTTCGTTTTATTAAGGAAAATAACCCAGAATTTACTAACGAAGAAATTAAGGAAGAATTAAAAGAAATAAAAGAATTAGGTAAGCAATTAAATGAAAAACTTTGTCCTAAAGGTGAAGCTTACCGTAAACGAAGAATGGCTGCAGGTGAAAAATCCTCGGCTTATTTATCTGGTCGTGCTGTAAAGGTTTGTAAAGGTCAAATGAGTGGTAAGAAAAAGAAAAAGAAAAAATAATGGCACTAAACGAAATAGGAGAAAATATAGATCCCGAAGCACAGAAAAAACATAAAGGTAAATCTGCCCCATTTGGTTCTGCCTATAAATTAGCCGTAGCTGAATCATTACGTGATTGGTTTAAAAAAGAGGATTGGGTAAGAATAAATACATCAGGTAACATTGCTGGTAAATGTGGTACAATGAAAAAAGATAAACCAACAACTAGATGTTTACCTCGTAAAAAAGCACAATCACTTACTAAAGCTGAGCGTAAAGCTACTGTAGCTAAAAAAGTACGTGGTAGTAAAAAAGGAAAACAGTTTGTAAAAAATACAAAGAAATCCGAATTCAAAAAGAAGAAATAAATGAAGTTAATATATTCATTATTAATACTACTTCTTACTAGTTGTGGTGTCCAATGGCAATACACAACATTAAATCACGCTGCCCAAATAGATTCTATTTACAGTTCCCCAAACATTCAAATTGATACTGTTAATAGTGTTTCTGATTTAAGATGGAAACTTAGAACTGACTTCAACTTTAGATATGATTTTGCTCAATATGCAATGCAACAACCTTATTCTTGGTATTGGAATAATCCAAGATTAGAAGGCATTTGGAGACCGTATAATAGATTTGATGTATATTTTCATAGTAATTGGTTTTGGAATGATTGGGCCTTTAATTACCCATTTCATCATACTTGGGGCTGGAGTAATTGGTATAATTGGAATAGACCTTATTATTATGGATGGAACAAACCATACAGACCATGGAATAATTGGTATCAAGGACCATTTAACAATTCAGGGTATAATGTGGTATATAATGCAAGTAGAAGAGGGGCTTTAACCACTAATTCAAATAGAAATTTTAATGTAATATCTAATAGATTAACAGTAAATAGAAATAAACCTAGAATAAATGTCAATAAACCCATTAATATACCTAATATTAATAATAGCTCTAGACCAAGTATAAACAATAATACAATTAGGATTAATAAACCAAGAATAAATAACAATTCTAGACCAAGAATAAATAATAATTCTAGACCAAGTTATGTACCTTCCTCAAATATAAGGACGGCTCCCAGCAGTAATTCAAGATCTAGTAATAATAATATATCAAGAGGTAATTCTAGAGGAAAAAACTAATATTTATAAATAAAAATATATTATAATGGACAACTTTGACTATCAAGCTTATCTTAAAAGTGGTAAAATCCACGGAGAAAGCACACAAACAATTTCAGAATCACAAGAAGTGACTGAAAAAAAAGAAGACATCGATGAAGTAGGTAAAGGCTACTTTAAAAAAGAACACGGTGTTGGAAAAAAAGGCTTCAAAATGGATAAAAGAGACATAAAAGAAACTATCCAGGAAGCATATACTAAAATCCAAGAAGGATCCTATCCTTTTGACCAATGCCTTTCGGATAATGAAGGTAAATATGGTGTTGAAGGCGCTAAAAAAGTATGTGGCGCTATCAGAGCAGCATATGGAGAAGGTCTTGTAAAAGAAATGGATGAAGTATCTTGGAATGAAAAAAATAACCCAACTAGAAATAAAGCAGTAGGAGAAAGAGATCCTAAAAAAGTAGGCCAATCTACAGCAGCATATGCTATTAATGAAGATGCTAGAACTGATGCTGAACAAGAAGGATATAAGGATGGATTTGAAGATGCTAAAGAAGATGTGGAAGATGCATTAAAGAAAATGAAAGTATCTGAACTTAAAGATAAAATTAGAGAAGACATTATTGAATTCTTATCAGAACAAGAAGAGGATGTTGACGTAGATGTTGAAGATGAAGTAAAAGCAGACGTTGATGTTGACGTAGAAGATGATGTAAATGTAGATGCTGAAGGTGATGAAATAAATATTAAAAAAAGATCAGTAAAAGCTGATATAGAAGTTGGTTTATCCCCTACAGAGGAATTAGTTCAAGATTCATTAGAAGCAGCTATGAAAGCTTCTGAAGCATTAGGTAACCAAACTTTAACAGATCAAATCGGTAACACAATTACTTACTTTACAAGAGAATTTGTAGTAGGTAGAAATACTGATTAATATGTTAAATGAACGCAAACTTACAGAAAGAGAACTAGACGTAAGAAAACAAGCAGTCAAAGGCTTAATGTCCAATAAACGTACGTTAGTTCAAAAGTATGGTAAGGATGCGGAAAAAGTTATGTATGGTATAGCTACTAAACAGGCAAAAAAGAAAATTGAAGATATGAATTTAGATAATTTAAAAGAATTAATCAAAAAATCTTTGCAACACGAAGAAACTACACCATCTGTTCCTAATGCTAGTACCGATGTTACAAAAACAGTAGATACTGGATTTTCTGGTAGAGCTGATTATGGTGAAGAAGATAAAGCACTAGGTAGAGAAGACGAACTTGAAATGAGAGGTTTAGAAGAAAATAGTGATTTTGAACCTCACATGATGTATGATCCTAAAACAGGGAAAGGTTATAAAGCCGAAAAATATGAGGACCATGTAAAAATGGATAAAATGGGTTATGTTCATGATAAACCAAAAGATTTATCTAAAGGTAAAGTTAATGAACAATATGATGAAAATGATATTGAAATGGCAGTTCAAGATCTTAGAGATGCTGCCGATAATATTGAGCAGGCAGGTGAAGATGCTAGAGAAATTGTTAGACAATATTTTCCTAATGAATTATCAAGATTAGATGCTTATGGGGCTTTTAGTAATGTTTACTCAGCTAACAGATATGATGTTACTTTAGGTAGCTTTATTGATAGATTGGAAGAAAAAGGATTTGAAATTGATGATGACGGTGATGTATTTGTAAATGAAGGTCATATGATGTCTATGGATGATTTAGACGTAGGGCATACAGATAATGAACCACATATGCTTAAAAAAGAATTAGCTAGAGCGGGCCAAATGATACAAATGCTTTATAGAGCAGTAGATAAATATGATGGTGAAGGCGAAGTAGATTTTCCACAATGGTGGCAGAAAAAAATAATCCAAGCAAATGCTATGTTAGATAGTGCTTTTGATTATTTAGATGGTGAAGAAATGGTAGCTAAAATAGATGCTATGATTGATGGAGCAGAAGAAGTTGAAGTGGATATTGATGTAGTTAATGAAATAGATCAAGAAAAAAGACTTGATGCTGAAAAAGCAATTAAATCAACATTAAAAGATGAAGGCGGAGCCGCTGGTTTAGAACCATTAGTAAAAGCTGTTAAAAAATTAGGTATAGATAAAGACCAACTAAAATCTATGATTAAAAAAGTAGTTGGTGTTGCTAAACATAAACATGGGGATTATATTTCAACTCCTATAAATGAAATAGACTATGATGAAGCTTTAACATTAAGAGGAATGTTAGCTGATTTAAAGAAGGAAAGAGAGCAATTATTTAGAGATATGGAGCAAGAAGCTGAACCAGAAGGTGGGCCAATTGCAGATAGATATGGTGATGAATTAAATAAAATTGAAGACCGTATGTATAAAATTGCTAAACAACTTCGTGATTATGATATGAATGAATCATTAAACGAAGAAATGGATGGTGGTCAATTATTTGATTACTTTGCTAAAAAAGGATATGATGTAACAGAACGTAGCGCAGATGGTAGAAAACCTGGATTTGAAGGATATATGGTAAGTAGAGGAGATGGTCCATATCCTCAATCAGTAATAATTCAATATAACAAAGATAATGATCAATTCATGATTAGTAGAATGGGTGGTTATAGAATCGATCAAAAAGAAGCTATTAAAGCAGGAATGAGAGAACAAGGCTACTCAGGCGTTGTTGGAAGGGATTCTTATATTACAGATGGAAATTATACCCCAGTAGATATTTCAGTAGAAGGTTTAAAAGATATAGTTGACCATGTAATGACCGGGTTAGATCGAGAAGGTCAAGCACAAGGTGACTTTTATAAAGCTAGAGGACGCACATCAGGTACTATAGATGAAAAAGAATTAAGTAAATCAGATAAAAAAGATTTAAAAAAAATAGAAAAAGCTTTAAAAGGATCTTCTAAAGCTCATAAAAATCAGGCTGATAGAATATCTAAAATTGTAAAAGAAAAGCTTACAAAAAGACATAAAGTAGATGATTTTGTAGATGATTTTAAAAAATCTAAAGCACCTCAATTTAAAGGTAAATCTGCAGATAAAAAAAGAAAAATGGCTGTAGCAGCTTATTTGTCAAAACAAAATGAAAAATAATGACAGCAGCAGAATTAAGAGAAAAAATACAGATACTTGCAAAACAAGTCTACGCTGATACTGTAAAAGCAGATGATGCTGCTCTTGCTTATCCTGAAATTCAAAAGTTTCCTGCTTTAAAAGATATTATTGTTAATTTACTAACAAGTGAATTTGATTCATTTATAGAATCAGTAGATTGGGTTGCTCCTAGACCTACAACATTTAGAATTAACTTATTAAATGGTGAAAACTTTCTTTTAATGTACACAATTAAAAGTTGGATAGGACAAGTATCAGGAAAAAAATATTATCTATTAAACCTCGACGAGGAAGAAAGATGCGCTCTAGCGATTAACAGACTTCTAAGAGTAGGACCAGCTAGTGGTGCTGAAATGGAAGGTGAAGCAACTGATACAGAAGATGCAGCACCTGAAGTAGAGGATGAAGTAGATGTTAACGTAGATGTAGAAGCATAATGGAATTATTCGATAAATTTTTTACAAAATTCGCTTATAAATTTCCTAAAGGTTATCCTGATATGGATAATCCTACAGATGTAGCTTTGCTTGAATCTTTAATTAGTGAAGCAATTGATGAAAAATTTAGCTTAAAAGAAGCTACTGATGCTGAAGCTGGTATTGAAATCTTAAAAAAAGAATTTCCATTAAAGGATGAAGATTTTATAAGGCAATCATCTGTTACATATAAATTATTAGTCCCCAGAGCAGAAAGATTTAATTATGCTCAAAAAATAGATGCTATTGAGGATTTTGAATATGATCCTAATATGAAAGGTTCTTCTATAGGAGGGATAAAATATAAAGGAGCTAAATTTTTAATTAAACCAACTGGGGTACAAGGTAGAGCATCTGCAGGTACGGAAAATGAGGATATTTTAGTTAATGAATTAAAAAAATACCTAGAAGATGGTCCTAAAAATGTAGTATTTGTAGGTTCTAATAAAAACTATTCTACTAATGGTATTAAAGATGTTTTAGATGTTGGATATGATACAGCATCAGGTAAAAAAGCAGATGTTGTTTTAATTGGTGATAAAAAATATCCAATTTCAATAAAAAAAGATAATGCTGGATTTTGGGAAAGTTCGGATTCAAGATATAAAGACGTAGTAAATAAACTATCAGAAAAGATTAAAAATGGAGACTTTGCTCCTGAATTAGTATTTAAACCTTTTGTTGGTAAATTAGGAAATACAAAAGAGGGTATTAATACTATGTATAATGAGGAAACAAATACTAAAGTATCAGGAGTAATAGTAACTGATTTACCTTCAAAGGATGAAGATTCTATAATATTTGGGTCTGATGATGCTGTAGTAGTTTATAAAACATACAGTCCTAAAGATTTTAGTGAAGAGGGAGATACAATTAGAGTTGAAGTTTCTAAAATTATTGAGGATATAAGTGATGTTGAAGAATTTAATTTAGAACCTGTTTTGAATATTAGACATGATTCAACAAGAACTGCAACAGGAGGATTAAGAGCAATAGTACAACCTGAAAATCTATTATATAGGGATGGTAAATTAACAGGTAATAAAATTGAAATCCCTTATAAAGATATAATGTAATATGAGCTGTAATTGTGGATGTGGCGGGTGCCAAACAAAAATAAGAGGTCCTTTACTAACTGAAGGTAAAGTAAAGGTAAAATCTTTATTATCTGAAAATCTACAATACCATTTAGATAAAAATATCCCTTTATTTGAATCAGTATTTAGAATTGGTTCTGATGCTCATTTAAATTTAATTAGAGAAGCTAGAAAAATGTATTCTAGAGATATAATAGATTTATGTGAAGAAGATGAGGGCTTAATTAAAACACATTTAGGAGAATTTGCTTTATATGAAGGTGAAAGTGTACCTTTAGATTTACCTATGTTAAATGAAAAGAAAAAAGCTAAGAAAAAGAAAAAAGATCCACCAATTGGAAAACCTAAAAGAGGAGGACCTAAAGCATATTATGTATATGTAAGAGATCCTAAAACAAAAAGGATTAAAAAAGTAACTTTTGGTTCAGGTGGTTTAAGAGCTAAAATTAGAAACCCTAAAGCAAGAAAAGCATTTGCAGCTCGTCATAGATGTGCTCAGGCAAAAGATAGAACAACAGCCCGTTATTGGTCATGTAGATTACCTAGATATGCTTCTCAGTTGGGGTTAGGTGCTAATATGAATACTTTTTGGTAGTATGAAACCATATAAAGATAGTTCTAATATAAGAACCTTCTCTAAAGATGTAGATCCAATGGAATTGGTTTGGCATCAAGATGATGAAGATAGAAAAATAGAAATCCTTGAAGGCAAAGGATGGTGTATTCAACGAGACAATATGCTACCTAGAGCGATGAAAAAAGGAGAAACAATATTTATAACAAAAGGTGAGATTCACCGTGTATTAAAAGGTACGACCGATTTAAAAATAAAAATAAATGAAATGTAATTGTAAAGTATGTAATTGTGGAACATCATGTGATTGTACATGCTGCGATTGCTAAATTAAAAACATATAGGATAGATTCATAGCCTATCCGCTCGCAAGAGTAAAAGTAAAAATGAGATCTGTGGCCTCCGTTTGGAGGTCACATTTAAGTTTCGTATATTAACGCGTTAAAATTATAAGTCTAGATGAGTAAAAACATAGTAATGATTGGAGCAGGTGTAGCAAATGTAAATGCTGCTACTAAGCTAGTTGACAATGGATTTAAAGGTAAAATCACTATTATTGATATGGGCAAAGATCCATATTTAAGACCATATGAAGAGGTAATGACAGGTTTCCTAGGAGCAGGAGGTTGGTCTGATGGTAAATTAACTTATCATACTTCAATTGGAGGGCAATTGTCTAAATATTGTGGTGAAGAAAAAGCAATGGAATTATTTGATCAGGTGATTGATAATTTTAAACGTTTCCACCCTAAACCAGAAGAAGTACAATGTTCCAATCCAGTTGCAGAACCAGATTTTATTAAACCATATTTTGGTCTACGTTTATTTCCTGTATGGCACGTTGGTACAGATTATCTACACGAAATAGGTAAAAATTGGTATGACTTTTTAGTTGAAGGTGGTGTTGAATTTATTTGGGAAACTAAAGTAACTGATATTGACTTTGAAGATCAAATTGTATCTATAGGAGCAGTAGATGAAATGAAATATGATGAACTTATTTTTGGTGTAGGTAAATCAGGTATTGACTTTGGTAAACAATTAGCTGAAGAATATGATTTACCAACTGAACCAAAACCAGTACAAATAGGTGTTAGATTTGAAGCACCACAAAAACATTTTCAAAAATTAATTGATGTAAGTTATGATTTTAAATTATATAGAAAATATGAGGACAAAGGAGTATCACTTCGTTCCTTTTGTACTAACAATAATGCAGCATATGTAGCAGTAGAAGAAACATATGGAGACCACAGTTATAATGGTCACGCTAAAAAAGATGAAGCATTCCGAAATGATATGACCAATTTTGGTATCCTAATGGAAGTTAGAGGCATAGATAAACCATTTGAATGGTCTAGAGATGTAGTTAAAAAATTACAAATAGATGGTACAGGATTATATTATAGTCCAACTAGAGAACCATCAACAACATCAGAAGGTGTAGAAGTATCAGCTGTTAAAGTAGATAGGTTACACGAGATTGCTAAAGCAATGCAACCCTATTTTACGTATGTATTTGAATTTATTGAGGATATGAAAAAGGTATTTCCAACACTTAAAGATGATTGGGGTATTTATGTTCCCGAAGTAAAATATTTATCTCCTGAGCCACTCGTCGATTATTCCAATCTAGCCCTGACCAAGTATCCTAACGTTCACTTCGTTGGAGATGCACTTTCCGCTAGAGGAATCACGGTGAGTGGTGCACAAGGTACTTATGTTGCGGAAGCAATTTTGGAAAACAATAAAAAAGTTCGTATATTTAAGAATAAAACAATAGTAGTATGAGTGAAAAATGGGAAAAAAGTAAAAGGTTAAAAAAAGTAGATGGCACTATAGCTTATGTTTGGGATGGTAAATTTCATAATTGGGATGGACCTGCTTTAATACCTGAAGGTAATAATAAAAAAGCTGAATATTACATTTATGGTATAAAATATTCAAAGGGAGAATGGACAGATAGAAGACGTCAAAGGGAAGGTTTACCTTATTATAAAAATCAATCAATGAAATCTAAACTATCAGATTATAGAAATTAAGTTATGAAAATAGGATTATGTGGTACAATGAGTGTAGGTAAAACTACACTAGTTAATGCTTTAAAAGAAACAAATCAATTTAAAGATTATGCTTTTAGAACAGAACGTTCTAAATTTTTAATGGAGCAAGGTATTCCACTTAATACTGATTCTACACTAAAAGGTCAAACTGTATTTTTAGCAGAACGTTGTGCTGAATTAATTCAACCTGATATTATTACAGATAGAACTGTAATAGATGTTATGGCATTTACTATGAATGCTAAATCAATTCCTTATCAAGATAAAGAAAACTTTGAAGATTATGCGTCAGAATTTATTAGAGAATACGATCACATTTTTTACATTTCTCCTTATGGGATTCCTATTGAAGATAATGGGGTAAGAGAAACGGATGAACATTATAGAGATATTATTGATTTTACTATTACTACACTTATTAAAAAATATGGACATAGATGCCCATCTATTGAAAAAATATCTGGATCTACAGATGAACGTATTCAACAAATATTGAATATTACAGGGCTTTAACATATTTATAATAAAACCCTTATTACAATGAAAAAATCTGAGTTAAAAAACTTTATTAGAGAGGAAATTATGTCTACATTATCCGAAAATATTGAGGATGAAACTGCAGCTTTAGAAGATTATGAAGCTAAATTAGATGATGTAATTAAGAAAAAAGAAGAAGCTGGTATTGAAGAAGATGCAACACCAAAAGGTGAAGACTTCTTTTATGATTATTTAGATATTGGTATGTCTTACTTAGAAGGATTTGGTAAAAAACACTCCTTAGACGATACTCAGTTAGAAAAATTAGGTAAAAAAATAGTAGACCAACTATACAAAGGTGATGTTGCTAAAGCATATGATGCTATTGTTAAAAGAGATCTAAAAGAAGATGATGATAAAGAACCATCTGATGCTGAAATTAAAAAGAATAAAAGTTTAGCTAAAGCAGCTGAAGAGCTAGCTGTATTAACTCGTGAGATGAAATCATTAGCTAAAAAATATTCTAAAGCTGAGGGGCAAGAAAAAGAAGATT
>CAACVC010000140.1_pt1 | contig 16338 bp, 12 predicted proteins | sample 2381761 | NCBI WGS metagenome assembly CAACVC01 (sample SAMEA5211966, study PRJEB30684) | marine metagenome | biome: Marine; feature: Epipelagic; material: Water | collected 2015-10-15 | depth 45 m
GGTAAACTTCTATCCTCACCTCCTGATTTTTCAAATCGTTTTTCATTTTGTTTTAAAGAACGTTCTAAATCAGTATAAACATAAAGCATCATTATTTTATATCCCGCCTCTTCTAATTCCTGTTTTAACTCAGCGGTTTTATTATATGAAGCAGCAGTACCATCTAGTACAAATGATTGTTTACCATCTATTACCCCTTGTAGTTCACCCTTAAATTCTTTATTAGCCGCAGCCATTTGTTTAGCTTGTTCAACTCTTTCCTCAGGTGTAGCATTTTTTAAATCCAAACTAACATTAGCTTGTTTAAGATTTTTAATAAAGATATCATCTATATTAAGTATTTTAAGTCCCCCTAAATCAAGATCCCTTAAGATGGATCCTTTTCCAGCACCCGGAGCACCTGCTAAAATTATGGCCTTAGGTTTACTGGTTTGTTCCCTTAAAAGTTGTACCAATGATATCATTATTATAAATATTACAACTCTCTTTTGACTGTAGTTTTAAATTCTGTAAAAATAGGTGAATGTTTTGGGTTCTCCAAATCAAATAATTTTTTAACAGTTAAGAAAATATCAAGATTTTCTTCTTGGGTTCTTTTAGATTCATACATTTCCCATCCTTTACCTTGCATTTTACCTTTAGCGGGTTTTCTTTTAGATGATTTAAGCCACAGTATTCCATATCTTTGAGGGGTTTTACCATAACATTCCTCATAACACTTACCATATACAGCTGTTTGTAAGTCGTAAACCGTTTGAAGATTATTAGATGTTTTAAAATCCACAATCCATATCTCTCCATCTATTTCACATACCATATCACAAGTACCAGCTACTTTTAATTCATCTGAAAATAAATGGACCTCAGTTTCAATTAATGTGGGTTTATATTCTTCCCACCATTCAACAAAACGTAAAAACATTTGCCATACATCTGGGTGATATTGAGGGTTACCATATTCACTTAAAAAATTAAGTTCTTTACCATTTAGATACTGTTCAATCATTTCATGAACTTGTGTACCTTCTTCTCCTGCTTTTTTTACTATAAAATCAGCGGAGTATCCTACTTTTTTAAGCCAATCCTCAAAAAATTTACCTTTAGGGTAGTGACTTAGTACATAAGTTATGGAAGGATAATATTCACCATTTCTTCTATAATACCTAGCATCAGGTAAAGTTATTTGTTTAGCATCGGGGGATATTTCAATTATCCTATTGTAGGACTTTTTTACATTTCTTTTCATATTAAAGATAGTTTCTTTTCAAATAGGTTTTCATAAGTTAACTTCTTAGAAGTTTGAACTAATTTAGTAAAATCAATAAAACCCATTTCACTAGGATCTTTATCTTTTAATTCCACAAGGTAAACTTTTTTACCTACATTTAGAAATTCTTCAGCGAATTCTAAAGCTCTTGCCATAGCATCAGTATCTAATGCTAAATAAATTTTTTCAACTGTAGAAGATACTATTTTCTTCATTAATGATTTTTGGATATTTTTTCCTAATAGAGGAATAGCATTACGTTTAATACTAATAGCATCAAAAGGACCTTCACATAGTATAATAGGAAGATTCCAATTTATAAAAAATTCAAAGGGTATAATATCTCTTGACCAACTGGGATTTCTATATTTTATGTAGGGATCTTTTTCAAATGATCTTGCTGTAAAATAATTTAAATTACCATTGTTATCATAAGATGGGATAATTACCATTTTAGCATATAATCCATTTTCACAATACCCTATGTTATATTTTATGATGTCATTATCAGTTAATCCCCTACGTTTAAGATAAGAATGTGCGTGTTTAGCTATGATATCATTATTATCTAATATATTACTATACTCCTTAGGTAAACATAGAGTATCTGCAGATACACCGTGTTTATCTTCATAATCATATACTTTAACTAATGACTTTAACTCCTGCATTTTAGAGTTATCAGCATTAACTTTTTTAAATAGAGTTATTAGCCTACTACCCTTAGTATTACACACCCAACAATTCCAAGGATTAAGTCCTTTTTTGTTAACTGTAAAATTAACCTCTAATTTAGGTTTGTGGTGATTACAGAAGGGACAAGTGTAAGCATAATTACCTCGTGCAGTTTTCCTACCTCCTCCTAATACGGAGTTGGCTAAATTTACTAACAAATCATTTATCATATTAGTCTTTATAATTCTCTAGATCAGATCTAAAGAATTTTCCCAGTATGTTGCTATTAATATACGAAGGATTTTCCAGGACTTCAAACATCATTTGATATTTTGTTTCACTATATGTAAGTTCTTTTTTAGAAAAACAAATTTGAATTATTTCTCGTTTAAATTCTTCTTGTTTGTTTTCTTTAATTAGTCCTTTTATGTAATCATGAGAACCAAAATAAGTTTTCCAGTTACCCTCTTTAACTACTTTTCTCCATCTTTTATAACCTTTAAGAGGGGGGAGTTTTTTATTAAAGAATAATTGTTTCTTTCCAATATATTTTTTACCTGAGGGTATATGTGTTACCTCATAAATAAAACCAAATGTTTCTTCTGGGAATTGGGAAATATCTGTAATTTCCTTTCCTTCGTAAGTCCAATTCATTAAAATAAATCTAAATTAACCATTATTGTAGTGTCAGTAAATTGTGAAACCGGGAGTGGTTTTGCTAATTTAGCAACAGCTATTAAATCATAACTATTATTATACATACCTAAAGTTGTTATATAGGGTTGGAAAAATGAACCTGTGGCAAAATCATAATAAATATTACTATTTATATTACTACCCGAAATTAACGTAGGATTTAGGGAATATCCAAATTCATTTTCAGTTATTCTTGCGGCATACTGAACTTCATTTAGGGTTAAAGTGCTTTCAAAAGAACAAGTAACATTAAAACCTGTCATAAATGCATCAAAACCCGGGGCTGTTCCATATAGATCAGTACCATATACTGCTACTCCATATAGAGAATCATAAGCTGCTTCACTTTCTACTGTTAATATAGCTAACCCATGTTCATATATAATATTTCCTAATTGATTACCGAATTGATCAAATAAATTACCTTCACTATCATCAGTCATAATAGTAGCATCCTCTTCGTATCTAAATGTACCAGGTTTAATATATTCCCCATATAATTTAGATGGGACAGATATAACTCCTATTCTAGCATTAGATTGTGTGGGAAATTCTCTTCTGGGAATTAAATCAGATGATAAATAATTATAATAATTGGTTGTATTAGCAGGACCTGTTACTGTACCATCCTGATTAAAGGAAGCTGTTACAGGATTACTCCCGGAAGAATCCGTTAAAAAATTACTATAATATAATTGTTTTATTGATTTATAAAGTAATCTTTGAGGTATGCTTGAAATCTGACCTGTGGTAGGTTCTGTAGTTATAGAATCAGTAGATGGGGAATTTTTTCCTATAAGTCTATCTATACCTACATTTGAACCTGTGAGTTGATGAGCTCCTTTAAAAGTAAAACTTTTATTAACTTTAAAGGGTGTTAATACTACATCCTTAGAGTTGAATTGTTTGAATGCACTCATTCACCTTAGAAATCTAATTTGACTCTAACTAGTGCTTCCTTAGTAAAATCCTTAAGAAGTGGTCTAGATAATTTAGCTGTGGCTAATAATTCATTAGCATCATTATACATGCCCACTGTAGTTACGTAAACTTGAGGTTGGTTAATAAAATTAGAATAAATAACTTCCCCAGTTGAACCCGAAATAAATGATGGGTTTTCTGAATAGTTAAATTCCCCATTCCGCAATCTTACAAAAACATAATCAGATGAAATAGTTTCCTGAGAGTTTAATTGGAAACTACCAGCGGACTTAATAGCATTAAATAATGTTTGATTGTTTAAACCATCACTATTATTAGTTCTATTAGGTGCAACATGGATAGATTGAGAAATAGCAGCTGGATTAAGTAATATAGTTCCAATATCTGGTAGAAATAATCCATAAGAACCACTTCCGGCTACAAAACCGTCTGTACCAACTGCCTTACCATTAGAACCTGATACCACTTGGAATACTCTAGTAGAACCTAAAAAGGTATTTACTAAAACATCTTTAGAATTATTAGTAAGATGAATTTTCTTACCTGAAACTCCTCCTGATCCTGATAATGCTAAATTAAAAGTTTCAGGAAATAAAGATTCTTTATATCTTGATCTTTCTATGGATATTGCATAGAAATTTTCACTAGTAAAGGTATTAGTACCAGTACCAAAAGTGAAATCAGCATTTTCATCTTCTAGTATAAGAGATCTATATTGACCAAAATTAGTTAAAGTAGGGGTTTTTCCTGTTACACCTGCATTGTAATATTTAGAACCTGAACCTTTTTTATCACAATATGCAATTTCAAATTGTACACTAGCACTACTATTAACTAGGTTAGGATCGCCCTCGAATACACTTAAATAAAAATCACCTGAACTTCCTGCTTTTTGTACCGAAGAAGTAAAAAATGTAGATAAAGTAGGATTACCTGTAGACCATGCAGTACCAGTAATGGAATCACTACTTACTACTATGTCTTCAGTATCAAATCTTTTAAAACTCATATTTTATTATTAAGATGTTTTTGTAATAGTTAATGGGATAGTTAATCTGGCTCCCGAATCTAAACCTACAAATGTAAGTGTAGTTCTAAGTTGTGAACCTATAACAGCGGTATCACCAAATAAAGTATTAACTGTAGTAGCTCTAAGATTTATTTGAGAACCTATAACTGTTTGAGATATGTTAGTACCTAGTGTTTGGTTAACTGTAGTATTTTGTGTTTGTGCCGCTGATGTATTAATTCCAGTTCCTGTAAAGGTATTTAATAATCTTATATCCGATACAGTACATGAATAACCTGAAGTTTCATTAGCTGATGCAGCTCCTAAATAATTAAGAGTTTGTGGAGTTATAGCTAATGATGCCCCTTGTTTTAAGGTAATAGCTGTGTATCCCAAATCTAAAACTGGTAATTTAGCAGTACCTCTAGGTAATGTAGCTAATTTATACTTCATTATTTGTGTATCATCTGGAAATGCTTCCAGTAGTGGCATGTTTTCAATTGCTTCTCCATAAAAAGATGATCCAGATGGATGATTAGGATTATATAAAGTATAATCTATCTCATCATCTGCTACAGCAAATTGAGTAATTCTAAAAGAACCATCGTTTTTTGCTAATAATTCTCTACCTTTTTTTGTTAAAATTGCGTCAACTGTTACGACTTGGTTATTTAAATATCCCATTCTTTAAATAATTTATTTATAAATATATTAAATAGTTCCCTCTTCTGATAATTTTGCTACTATATTATTAATATTTTCCTCTAATTCAACATTAATAGTTTCATTTTTTATTAATCCCTTAGTAGTAGCAAATGATGAAGATGGAGGTATCATATCCACTAATATTGAAGTTCCATCAGGATTATATCTTCTTATTAAAAATTGTTCTAATTTTAATAATGGTGGAATAGGAGGTTCTACCTTTACTAATATAGAGCCCGAAGTCCCTGCCTCCTGACTTTCTGTTATTACTTCATTTACTAAAAATACTTTATCTTCTCTACCTTGTATTCTAAATTCATCTCCTACCTTTATAGTAAACGGTTCATTTATAGGTTTAAATGTAGAATTAGAATATCCTTGTTGTGTTTGACCATATACCATTGACATACTAATAGAGGATGTTAGATAATTCCCATATGCGCTGCCCGTAGTAAAAAATGGTTTAGATAATACTATACTAGGTTTTTGTTTGGGAGTAGCAGAAAATGCACCCCCTACTATACTAATATTACTAGAACCCACAGGTAAAAAATCATCTACTGCAGTAACAGATGGAGGTCCAGTAATAAAATTTCCTATACTTACTCTAGCAAATACTTTATCTCCGGTTTGGAAATCTTGGAAAGTTGTTTCAGTTCCTAATAAAATATCACCAGATGTAGTACTTATTATTCCAGTTTCTTCCGCTAGTAAGGTTCTAACCCCTGATCTTTCTCTTACTATTCTAAGTACTACAAAAAATGTTGATGATCCTAAATTTCTAAATGTTATAAGACTTCCAAATTTGATAGGAGTTTCGGAAGGGGAGGCAAATGTAAATACTCCAGTTCCATTGTTAAAACTATTACTCCCATCAAAATGCTCATCTACATATGTTATTACTTGTGGTACGGCAGCTATAGAAGTAACAGTGCTTGGATTAGTAGCTAATAACGAATAATCCAAAGATATAGGTAAAGGATTACTAATAGTAATAGTGTTATTGAAGGCTGCATCTGCACTACCTGTATCATAAATAGATACTTTTTGTGTAGTCATAATAGGATCCACTCTTCTTGCCCCTTTAATTACATTAGCAGATTTGTTAAAATTATCTAAATTAATACCTACTGCTGCATTTACTAATGAAGCATCATCCGTTTGTAAGGTATCTTCAAGAGCTATATCTACTATATCCCCAGTTTCAAATGCACCTTGTACATCAAAAAATGAAGGGGAATTATTAATGGGTTTAAAAGGTTGACCCTCTTCATTAATTATATATTTTAATTTAACTTGTGTAGCTAATTCTAATTCTGGGGATGATGGGACTAGTAATTGGAAATAACCAAAAAATGGTTTAGTTTGTTCTATAACAGGTGTTTTACCATACGAAGTATCCCCCTCCCATGTTTTTAATACATTATTTTCTACATATTTAGTACCCTTAGGAGAATATTTATTTAAAGCTAAACTAGTAACTTTTGATCCATTATAGCGAGGTAAAATAGATCTTAAAGAAGTGTAATTAGAATCCGGTACAGGGAAAAATATAGCATTTCTGTTTGTAATGGCCGATACATTTACTGGTGTTAAAATTCCAGAGCTGTAGTCTACATCATAGTATAAAGAACTTACTCTATTAGTTATAACATTATTTAAGAGTGGCTGGCAATCAAAAGAATGGTTAAAATCTGGATGTACAGTATTAGTTTGAGAATAAGGTTCAAATGAAGTTAAACTAGATGTAACAGGGTTAGGTAAAAGGGAACCAGTATTTATTTGAAAACTAGCTAAACTACTAGTAATAGAACCCGATATTATTGATTGGCCCTTTGCTAAAGCTGGAATAGCCATAGTTAAGTCTAAAGATAATTTTTCTCCCTTTAATGGCACACTTTGTACAAAATTATTAAATCTGCCCGTAATAGATAATGATGCACTAAACACATTAGCTGTAGTGGTAATAGGTTTATTAGCTGTAGAAGAAAAACTAGCTACTGAGGTATTTCTTAATGATAAAGTTATACCCGTAGATTGATTAGAATTAAAATTAGTAACTACACTCCCAGTTACTAAAACTGATCCTGTAAAATCTATAAGTAAATTAGGGGTTTGAGGTAAAGTATAAACCCCAGAAGAAGAATTAAATATGTTATTAATATCCCTTTCAAAAGCATAATTCCCTATATTAATAGTAGTGGAATCCCCTAAACCCATAAAAGCATTAGAACTATTTAAATCTATACTTTGAGACTGTACAGCACTTGCACTTGCTAAAAATGGGTAATTCTTATAACTACTGGATTGTAAAAAATTAGGGTGTGGAGAATGATAATTATTAGAATCTACACTATATTGAATATATCCATTACCTTGGCCAGTTTTAGTTACATTAAAATCTTGTAAATCATTACCAAAATTAAAGGATAGTCGTGTAGCATTATTTAAGGTTCCAGTTAAATCATTTCCCTCCTTATCCGTAGTTGATAATTTAATATTTCTAATATAATTAGCAGCACTGACCCAGTTTAAGAACATTTCACCTGTACCTGGGGCTGTATCTACATTATTAAATTTAGCTAAAGAAGATGTTTGTGCTTCATTATATAAAAAGAAATCAAAAGAAGAAATAGTAGGTGGAGTGACAAATATATTTTTGAATATATCACAACCAGGATTTAATGATTGTGTAGTTACAACTAGTGTAGAACCGTTAAATTCTCCATTATAAAATTCATCCTGAGTTGAATGTAAAACACTTACACTACCTGAAATAGTAGAAATATTTTCTAGAAATGATTGCGATATATCATAACCAAATTTTTTAGTAGGCCCACTACCTGATATTCCATAAGGTGTAAATTCTATATTATTAAACTTTTCAAAGGACCCACCTGTTCCACCTGTTGTTTTTTCTATACCAGAACCCGTAGTATAACCCTTAGGTTGGGATTTTACCGAACCTGATACTGTTATATTTTGAAAGTTTAAACCTGTGTTAAATCCTCCCAAAGAAGTTTTTGCTATGGTACTATTAGAATTAACCTGAGGTGGTCTAACTCTATTTCTTTCTAGTAAATGTTGTTTTACTACTATACCTGTAGAAACAGAAGTTCTAGCAGGTACAAATTTCTTTATAGCTTTAAATAAAGCATTATCAAAATATTTTATTAATCTATAATAATCATTACTATTACCATCAATATACTTCTCAAAATATTTTCCAGCTATTCTTCTTAACCCTACATAAAAATCTAATGAGGAGGATAGATTTCTTGGGTCAGCTATTTGATCAGTAAGTATATTATTAAATCCAAATTCGTGAATAATATCATCATTTACTTCATCTTGAGGAGAAAATGCTACTTGGACTAAATTTATATTTTCTGTATATGATTGAGAGGATTCATAATTTTGTTGAATGCTTCTATATGGACTTAATAGGTTTCCAAAAGCTGTACTATCATAAGTTTTTATTTTGTCTGATACCCTATTTTTAATTCCCATATTGGGTTGATTTAAAAATTGGGTTTCTATATTATTAGAGATAGATGCCGTTACTAACTTATATAGGGAATGATTTACAAATGAGGAAGTTACTCCTAATAAAGCATATGAACCACTAATTTTAGGGTGAATAGATCTTAAATCAGGATTATTCTTTTGTGAACCAGATCCCAATGATAAATCTTCTCCTTCCCTTGATCTAAATACTAAATGATCAACGGGTGAAAAGGAACTAGTTAAATATCCTGTTTCAATAGATAATGGGTCCATTACGTGGTTATCCCATACTTTTTCCTGTATAGTAGATTGATTATTAAAACATAAGGTCCAATATCTAATTTCTTGTAAAGAACCACTAAAGTTAGAATATTGTTTACTATTAAAACTTCTGGTAAGTGCAAAACTACTACTAATTGATTCTACCCATGAGCTAGTAATTGCGGTATGTTTTATAGAACCGGTAAATCCAATCTGTGTGCCATCATTACCATTATATATTTTATTAGCTGATGCTAGTTGATATCTACCTAAACCCGTAGGATTAGCACCAGCTATGGGTTGCATTTGAACTCTTACATTCCACCAATCTTTATTATAAAAAGGTAAAGAAATGGAGGCTGAAGTTGGGGGTGAACTACTAACTGCTAAGGTTAAATTAGCATACTGGTAATTGGGGTCTAATACGGATCCACTGTACGAACCACTTGCCGAACCCGAACCATTATATTCTAAATAGGCTAAAACCTTTGTATTACCACTTCCATCTTGTAATCCCCATAATGGTTGTAATGGAATGGATTGAGAAGGAGTAATGGCTGGATCTATGTCGGATTTAAATCTAAATTCAACTGTAGATGGTACACTACCAGTAACTCCTGATAACGTAGCAGATGAAGCCCATAGGGGATTAATTTTCCAATCTGTTTTTACTCCTCCGTTATATAATTTTCCTAAATCTGCATCTACTTGATGTGATACTATTTCCTTATTAAATATTCTTCTATATGAATCCCAATCATTAGAATCCGTTTTATCCTTACCCCCAAATTCATATATTCTTAATATAGTATCTGGAATACCATATAAATTGATAAGTTGTCTTAAACCGGCCTTAGTACCTTTTTTCTTATAAAGGGTAACTAGGTTATGATATAATCTTTTATGGATTTCCTGGTTAACTCTTTTTAACGGAACGGGATCATTAGATGCAGTAATAAAATTAGTTATTAATTCTGAGCCTGTTGCAGGTAATATAGACCCTTCTGCACTTACACCTATTAAAGAAGAATAATCATCAATATTATTAAAGTTACTTCCATAAATTTCTTGTCCAAAGGATCTTAATACATCATCTATTAAAGATAAATCAGCCCCTTTATCTAATTGGTTAGTAGAATTTAATTTATTTGTTACAGATTTAGTGTATAACCATAATTCATCAAAAAACTGTCCCACCATATTAGAGAATAATATGTAATTATTGTTCTCAGGATTAGATCTTATATATTCAGGTATTACATATAATAGATTATTTTGATTATTCTCATCAAATAAAGAGGCAGATAATAAAGCTCCACCATAATAGATATCATCTTCATCTATACTACCTAACCAATTTTTTACCTCAGTAGTAGTAGAGGATTGCAATGTATAAGGATAAGTAGAAGTAGATTTAGGATATGACTGAGACCCACTTTCAAAATAAAGAAAGTATTCAAAACCATCAAAAGTAGTAATTAACTCCTTTATATTTTTTTCTAAAGTTAATTTACTAGAAGATACTTCCGTAGCATTAGTACTAGTAATAGTATTGATAGTATCTATCTCAGATTGAAAAGATTCTATTTTTTGTACTTTACTAAAAAAGTTTCTTAAACGTTGTTCAGCAGAAGAAAAATGAACAAAGTCATCATATACACTAACTGAATAGCTAGGGTTTAATTGTATTCCACTTTGACTAGTAAAGAATTCCAATTGATCTACTGCACTTGATACTGTAGTACTAGTTAAATTAGTTTTAGATTTAAAGTCTGTAGAATTATTAACTAAATCCTTTATTTTAAGGTTAGTATTAGGGCCTTTAATAAAATTCTTAGGAACACTAGGTGGATCTAATGGTGGGTAAGAAATTTGATATGCCCTAGATTCTGCTACTTTAGTAACTACAGAAACACTAGTTTTTACACCTATATTAGAAGGTAGTGGTTCATATAATTTTACTAATATGGTAGGAGATTCCGTTTCATTATCTAATAATGTATTTACTCCTATGTAATAGTTATTTTGGTTGCCCTTTACATAAAATTCGTCAAAGAAATCTTCCGAATCTATTTTTGTCTTAAAAGCAATAAAAGCATTTTGTACTTCTTCATTAGTAAGTATATTACTCTGTAATCTTATTTCAGTTCTATTGGAAGATATTTCAGAAATAAAATATGGAGATGGTAAAGCAGCTGATGAAGATAATTCATACTGTATAAAATTATATATACCAAAGTAAACCCCTACAGGATTAAAATTTCCCGCCTTTATATCACCTGCTGGATCTAAAAGTATTTCTGAGTAATTATCAGGAGTATAAAGTTCCTCTGATATGGAATAATTTTTAAAATCACCTATACCTCCGATTATTTGTTTATTTACATTATATGTAAAATATTCTACTATATTAGATTCGGGATCAAATTCAGTAGATTGTACAGAAGAGGGTATAACATTATCATCAGATAAAGAAAAACCAGTACCAAGTAAATCACTAGGTGAAATTTCTGAGGTAGTTATATAATTAGTATTAATATTGTTTTTATAAAATAATACTTCATCACCACTGTCATTATGCCTGGCTCCTACCATAGGAGTTCCATCAGGCATAATATGATAAAATCCTACATAATCTCTACCATCTTTATAGGTAAGTAATCCTCCTTCTGTATATAATGAAGCCATATTCTATTTAATAATTACTTCCTCCTCCCCCTGAAGTACCCCCTACACTTACATTAGTAGTACTTATACCTGCTAAAGAAGCACCAGTAGTGACTACTTGTCTTTCTGTAGATATTACTCCAGTGGAAAATTGTTCTATTAATTCTAAATTTTGTTGTCTAATGTCCAAATTTTCTTGTCTTAATTCCGCTATTTCCTGTAGTAAAGAATTTAAGGTATCATTTTGGGCCTTAAAATTAATATACTCAGTAGATTCATTAATTAAAAATTCATGAGAATTTACTTCTCCATTTTTGGGAATTTCTAAAAATAGATTTCCATATATGGTAAAAAAATCCTCTACGGTAGCCAAATTAACGTCAAAAAATGTTTCATCTTGTTTTCGTACAAGTTGAGAAAACTCAGTATCTACAGTTTCCGAGAATTTTTGTTTATTAAAAACTTGTCTACTAAAATTTATTGCTTGTTTACTCATCCCTCTATTACTTTAAAAGTTAAATTATCATCAAAAATTTTAGTTTCATTACCAATAGTAATTTGAATTAATGCTGTATAATATCTTTCGGGTTCTAAACCATTCATATAAACATTAAAAAAACTAGAATTAGCATCTGCACTTATTTTTGTAAATTGAGAGTCAAAATCTATAAGATACTCATTAGTTTTACTATCCTTTATAGCATATAGGGATGAACCCGAAGGTAAATAAAAGTTTTTAGTATAACCAGATGATGTTAAAAAAGTTCGTGCCGGAAATTTTTCTATAGAATTAATTTTAAATTTAGCTACTTCTTCTGGATAGTATTCTTCTTTGTTATTAGTGATAGAAATAAGAGCCTCAGTAGTAGTTAACTCTGTGGTGCTAGAGGAACCTGTATTAAAAGTAGAATCATCCCATTTTACCTCCAACTGAGGTGGATATATAGTATTCGTATCTCTGGAGAAGAATTTTAATTCTGTTTGTTGATTAGTATCATTTATAAATTCCTGAGAGGCGGACTGTCTTACTATAAAACCATAATTAGTAAAAAATGAAGAAGACCAATTAGTTACTATTTGGGTAACTTCAGTATTAATATCTAAGGTACTATAATAATCAAACGATTGGGAAATAGACATAGAGGGTGACTGACTAGCAGTATACCAGGCACCCCCTCCTTGATTGGTTGATCCCGAAAATGAACCAGTAATTCCCAATGTATTAGTACCCGTTGTCCAAGTACCACTACCTGATGTTAGTCTAGAACCCCATGAACATCCATTTTCAACTAGGGGATCCAAAAGATATTCTCCTGATCCCATATTCCAGTTTTGCCCTACAGCATTTATTACTACTGTAGATGTAGAAGTTAAACCCCTGGCATTAGCTGAATATACTCTTAAAAAAGATTTAGTAGCAGAACCACTCGCTATTACATCTATTACATTTAAAATTTCATCTAAATCAAATTGTATTAAGAATCTGGATGCATGGGGGTTAGCTCCTTCTAGTTGGATAGGATTTCCTGTTTTGAAATCAGTAGTTGCTTCAATAATAGAATCTAATCCCGTATTCATAGTTTGATAACCTGAATATAAGGTAGCATCTTTAGTGGGAAATAGTTTATATACGGCCATTATTGGGAGTTAATTTGGTCTAAGTAAGTATTTTCAGGGGTGTATTGTTGAGTAAATAATTCCGCCGGTTTACCTGTAGTGGGGAAATGTCCTGAAATATTTGTTGAACCTAACGTGGTAGCTGGATATTGTGTGGGGTCAAGACTAGGGTTAGTAGGTGGTATTAGGGAAGTAGCATCTGGAGTTTCAGATATTAATCTATTTTCTAAGGGACTAGAATTTTTAGTAACTGGTGAACTACCTTCTGTATAGGTATTTCTAGGTGTGTTAGGATGTATTCCTGGTATACCATTTATAGGGCCTCCTAAAACTAATGAGTCCTCTAAATCTAAGTTTGTTTTATTAAATGAAAATTCTAAGGCCATAATTTATCTTTACAATGGTACTACTCTCCCCCTAATGTCTTCATTAGGAAATTTAACTTCAAATATCATAGGATCTATAGAAGGGTAAATTACTCTATCTATAGTTGCTCCTTCTATATCATATGCAAAACTACTATAATTTCCACCATCTTTATTAGAAATTTGTATATTTTTAACTGTTTGTACCCCCGCTATAGCATCTAATAGGGGGAATAAATCAGTTAATATTATTGGCTCATTTATTTCAAAATTACCTGTTCTAAAAAAGCCTTGTAGAGTATTAATACATGAGGATAAAACATCATTATTATTAAATCCAGGTCTTACTATAATTTCAAAATCTACTCCTATATTAATTATAAAAGCATCTTTGATATTTACACTATCATTTAACATTCTATATTCCGATAGATATGTTCTAAGGTTTTGTTTTAAAGTATTAGAAGCAGTTTTTAATTTTCCCTGTAAGTCCGAAGTTAAAATATATAAATCTAATATACTAGGTACTTCTCCAGGATTTATTTCCTCTACTTGAGATGGTATGGCATAAGCTTTAGTTACTGAACCAAAATCAGATGGCATAGAAAGTGCTCTTACTAAATAATCATCTGCTGTAACAGTTCTAAGTTGGGTAGGGAATTGACCTAAAGTATTTATTTTAATTTGCTCCGTGGAATCACCTGACCCACCACCATCAGCAGCAGAAGGGTTAGTTACTGCTAGGGAGTTAAATATGGTAGTAGCTAAAGAAGTATTAGTAATGGTATTATTTAAAAAACTAATGCCCGAAGTTGAGGAAATTCTATTTATAGTTCCAGCATTCACATTAGATTGTGCCCCTCCTCCTGTTAAATATCTTACTGTTAATGTGGTATTAGATGGGGCTATACCATAAGTATTAGTTAATGTAAAATTAAGTGGAGAAAAAGCTGTGGTTAATTTATCCTGTTTAAAGGGTAAACCTAATCCCACATTATTAGGATTAGGAATAATTTCCTCTGTACTATCACTGGTAGTTCCTGCTCCAAATTGTAATTGTAAATTAGTAGGATTAGTAAATCTAGATACAAATCTTCTTTGAACTTGCTTAGTTTTTAGTAAAAAACCTGCATCTACATCATTACTAACATATGATGGATTATTAGGATTAGTATTTTTTATAGGATCAAAAACTAGATCCTGGGATAAATTATCTACTTCAAAATATTCATTACCATCGCTATCTTTTATATCAAGTATTCCTATTATTTTATTAGCAGTTATATTTCTAGTAGAAAATTTTTCGGGTTCTCCAAAGTTAAAAGTAGTAGTATTAATAGTAGCTGATATGGCTTTTCTAGTTTTTTTAAGTAGATAAAAATCTACATTAGTCCCTGTTAATCTATACACTGAAGTTTCAGTAGGGTCTATAGAAGATGAAACAGTAAAATCTACGGAATCTTGTAATAAAAAACTAACTCCATTAGCAGTTTGTAATCTAGTATTAACGGGTATTTTTAATGCATAATCATAATCCGGTTTAAAAACACCACTAACAACTTTAGAGGGGATTTGTTGAAATATTTCTATATCTGCTGTTGAAGCTTGAGTTACTCTAGGTTTATAACCTAGGGTGTAAGCCATATTAAAAATATTATCTACTTGCCTAGCATTAGTTAAAAAAGTTTCTTGAATTTGATTATCAAGATAAAAAGAAAGGACATCCCCCACATAGGCTGCCATTTCAATAAATAATACCCCTGTAGAAGTAGGAGTAAAATCATTGAAAGTAGTAGGAAAATAGGTTTTAGAATAATCCAGTAAAGACTGTCTAATACTACTAAAATCTCTATTTAAATATTTTATATCTCTAGATATTTTGGCCATTTAATTGTAAATTTATTGTATCAGTTAAATTACTACCTCTAATAGAAAAAAATATAACTATTTTAACCTGGTTAAAATCATTTCCTGTAATTTGTATATTTTTAATACTTATTCTAGGAAAATATAGATCGGCAGCATTTCTAATAGCATTATCTAATAAATCTATTAAGTCTTGTTCAGTTTGTTCAAAGAGAAATGTACTTAAATTAGCACCAAAATTAGGGTTTAAGGGTCTTTCACCATGGTTAGTTAATAAAAAATTAATAAAATTAAATTTAATTTGCTCCCGTGTACTGAATGTAGTATTAAATCCACCAGCCGGACCATTAAAAGGTAAACCTACCCCTACCCCAACATCCAGTTCGGCGGGTCTGTTACCTTCTCCATTTGGTGAAATTATTCTTGCCATTTTTAATTACCCTTTAATAAAGCACCTATTTGATCCATACTAACTTGACCTGAAGGTAATGTACCATTAGCCGAGTCCATGCTTGGATTAGGAGTAAAGGTGCCCTGAAGATTATTGGTAGTCATAGTTTGGGCAGTTTCTCCTAAAATATCCCTATATGAACTCCTAAGGTTAGATTTTACTTGGTTTTGTTGAGGAGTAAAAGTTTTATTTTCAGTTAATGATGGGGATGATTTACTTTTAACAGCCTCCAATAATATTTCCTTTAGTTCCTCCTGTATAACTTCGCGAGTAGCTTCTTTAATAATTTCTTTAAGTCTTTCTACTTTCA
>CAACVC010000143.1_pt1 | contig 16087 bp, 3 predicted proteins | sample 2381761 | NCBI WGS metagenome assembly CAACVC01 (sample SAMEA5211966, study PRJEB30684) | marine metagenome | biome: Marine; feature: Epipelagic; material: Water | collected 2015-10-15 | depth 45 m
ACAAGAACATCAACACTTCCAACACTATCTTGTCTACCTTTTAACTTAACAAAACCAGTTTTAGTATCTACTTGAAGATCAATAAATAAACCTTTCTTAGCTGTGACAAATAATTCTTCTGCTATTTGATCATTAAAGTTTTTAACATCTGCAGTATCTATTTTATCTTGTGCTCTAACTTCATTTGATTTTTGAATTACTCTTGATACAAGATTAATTAAATCAGTATCACTCTTTGCAGTTTGATCAAGTGTTACTATCTCCAACCTACCATTAGGCATTTCAACTATCATTGCAAAACGGCTAGTACTAGAGTTTTCTAATTGATCAAGTCTATTATCTTTTTCCAGTCTTGCTTCTACTTCTTCTACAAATGCATCGCTTTGTTTAGTATCCGCAATACTAGTATATGCTATTGTTTTACCACCTTCTCTTCTATAAACAATAGTGTTACCGTTTACAGTATTATAAGCAAGTTCAGTAGGTGATATTTTATTCTTAGTATACACCCTACGTGTTTGAACATCTATTCTAAATCCTCCTGATAAATCTGATAAAGGATATGTACTAATACCATCTCTTTTAAACTTAGCATCTACCTGATCTACAAATGCTTTATTGATTGCAAAATTCTTTTTGACAACATCAACATTACTTGTGTTTTTTGTAAATATATCATTGGCAGTCCTTTGATCTATATTCTGAATACCGCCTTCAAAAACATATCTACCATTTGGTATTTGAGCAACAATATTAGTTTCTTGAAAATTAATTAAAGGTTGCCCATCTAGTTTTAGCGCTTTATTAATTGCTTCTTGAGATGCAGAATCAGTAACTCTAAGACGTACATTAAAAGTTTCTGTTTGTAATCTAACTAAAGGATTAGTTTTAATTACTTTTTTTCCGTTTTCCTCTGTCTCTATTGTTAAGTCGCCTTGTGATACAACTGCATTCTTTGAAATTTCTATTTCAAGTTTGCTTAACTGATCTTCAGTTAAAACACTCATGGCTAACTTGAGTCTTTCTCTAGCTTGCTTATCAGTTAAACTTTCATTATTTCTCATGAAAGGATATATCCCCACAGCATCATAAGAATTTAAATAAGCTCTCTCACCTTTATTTATAGTTTGATCTACACTTTCCTTAGTGTATAAATCAAAGTTATCAGCTGTAATAGTCTCAGCTTTTCTTCTTTGCTCATATAAAGGTAAAGACTTATATTGCTCTTCAACCACCTTTATTTGCTCTTGAGCACCAAGATCAGTTAGTTGTGATATCACAATGTACTTGCTACCATCAGTTTTTACTAAAACATCCCCATATCTGATCTCTGTTCCTGCAAATATCCAAGGTGTAGTATCAGGAACTGCTTCACTATATGCATTAAATGCATCTGTAGCATTTTCTAGACTTGTATAATAACCAGCTTGATTAGGAACACCAAGAGTATCTAAATCCTTTTGTGATATCTCCTTTCCAGAGTTATCTAATAATTTATATACAGTTGTTGTCTTACCATCAGTTGTAATCTTTATTTCTCTTAGAGCAGCAACACCATTCTTTTTCACATAGTTATTTACTGTAGGGTTGATAAGCATATCATTATAAGATGTGCCAAGCTCTGTAAGTATATTATCAACTATAGAATCTGCAGCTGTTTGATCACTTGTTAACCATTCGCTAAACATTTTGTCTTCACGAACATCATCAAGCATAGCATCTATATTCTCAGTATTAATAGCACTCATTACTTCTGTAGGTGCCTCACTCTTAGCAATTCTATTTGCATAAACTTGTCTTAGAGCTTCATAACCCTTTACTATCTTCTGACCTAAATCAGCATTATTTAACCAGTCATTATATTCTAATACTTCTCTACCAAATGCTTTTTGTTGTGCTTTATATTCAGAATATTTTTTAAGAGATAACTTTGTTAAATATTCTGATTGTACCTCAGCACCTAATTCTAATCCTTCATATACAGTAAAACCATTCTCTTCTAGAAGTTGATCAACCTCAGAAACTTTTCCTTCTTGTGTAGCTTCTACTTCACCAGTTTCAGTTGTTGTTTCTTCTTTTGGATTTAAAGTTTCTTGAATTTTACCAAACTCATTTTTAGCTGCCTCTATCTGAGTATATAGTTCAGCATTATCCATAGGGTTTACCTGACCACTATCTGTATAGAAAGTTTTTAGAATACTTACATCTTTATTCTTTGAGTTTATGAATTTTATAGTTTCGGCTACATCAGTTATTACACCTAACTCAAAAAACTTATTAAATAAAGCATTTACATTAGCATCATTAACTTGCCTTTCAAGAGCTTCTTTTATTAAGTTCTCTCTTCTTTGGAACATTACTGGCTCAAGAGCAACCATTCTTTCTGCAATATCATTAAGAGTTGCAGGATTCATCATAACTTCTAATGCCTTTGCATATTGAATAGCAGTACCTTTCAAGAAACCATAATCAACAATCTTTTGTAATGTCTTATTAATTACATCTTGATTTACAAAACCATCTCTTGAATCTGCAAGAAGTTGTACGTAGTTTAAAAATGGAGTTTTTAGTTTACTGGTGTATTCTAATCTTCTATTAAAAGTTTCATCACCTTTAAAGTTAGCAGGGTCTTGAAGAACAGCCTGAAATCCTCTAAGTGCTTCTACTTTTTTAGTCTTAAAATCTACCTGCTCCTGTAAGTTTGGTTCAGTAGATCCCTCTAAAGATTGCAGTTCTGCTTCAAGAATGGCAATCTCTCTTTGTATAGACTTAGGATCTAACAAGACTGTTAAGTCTGATGCTTCTAAATTTTCTATGATTGGATCAGACTGTAAAGACTCAGCTATACTATTGTATCTTCTAGTTGATGATATAAATGTATCTTTTGTATATGCTTGAAGAAATAATGCATGTTGGAAAGCATCATGCTTTTTCTTTTCTTGAATAAATTCAGTAGAGCCTTCTTTATATTGCTTAAAATTAAATGGATTTTCAACCTGATCAACTTGTGCCTCTATTGCATTTGTTATATCTGATTTAATAGTGCCTATCTTTTCTCTAATATTTTGAGCATTCTCTGCTGTATTCTCTTCCCCATAATAACCAGTAAGATCTTCATCAGATAATGTTTCTAATTCACTGAAGTGATCCTTTAATAAGTTTGCACTACCATTTTGTACTTTACTATATACATATAAAAACTTATTGTGATCTTGGGCATTGAAATAATCATAAATACTACCATCCATTTCAGCAGCATTCATTTCTTTTGCCGCATCAGTTAGACCATTCATCTGCAGATTCTTCATGCTGAATATATCAACCAAAGGACTGTCTTTATAAACTTTAGCTGTTTCGTTTAAAGCTTTAACAGCACCTGCAACATAAGTATCTCTTTCTTTTTTAAGATTTATATACTCTTGATCTTTACGTATGCTAGTTTTATATAGATTAGGTATTGTTGAGAAAACAAAATTCTGAGGTCCTTGTACCAAACCTCCCATTAAGAAACCAGATAAAAATGTTTCAAAACCTTGAGCTGATAATTGTGAGCTAACTGCTGTTGATAGTGCACCATTAAATGCTACACGGGATGGTATAGATGGATCTTTAGCTAATGCTGTATAATAATCTTGTGTACCAGCTGTTACAGCTTCTTGATAAAGTTCTTGAGCACCTTCTGTTACATTAGCTGCAAAGTATCTTAATGCACCTTGAGCAAACTGTCTTGAAGTTCCCTTAGCACCAAGAGCTCTCATTCTTTTAAAGCTTGAAAACATTCCTTCACCTACATCTTCAAATACTTCTTGACCTGCTTTCTTAGCAGATTTTCTTATAACTCTTTTACCAAGTAAGTCAGCACCTTCTTCAAAAGTTTCTCTTACAAACCTGCTGTTGAAACCTTTAAACGCTTTACCTAATACAACCTTGTTAGATAAATAAATAAATGGTGCATTAAGCATTGTTGTATAACGTGAGGCTTTAACAGCATTTTCTCTAGCTTCATCCATCATTGCTTGAGTAGGTGCATTAACACCTTCTCTCTTCATTATCTCTGCAAGAGCTGTGCTAAACTGTTCTTGATATACAATACCCCCTTCAAGCTTTGACTCTGACATTGCAAAGTTTAACTCTCTAAAGTCTTTGTACATATCAAAGAAAATGCTAGAACCCTTTGCAATATTTACAGCTCCATCTGCTGTATTAAGAGCAGCTCTTGATTGTCTGAGTCCTGCTAATGTATTTGGTGTAAATATCTCAGCTCCAAATTTAACACCGCTTTTAACACTATTATAAAAACCTTTAGCAGCATCAATGTCAGTTAATCTTCTTAATATATTTTGAGAGGTATTAGCATATTTACCAACTGTAAATGTTTTAGGTAACTTGGTAAGTCCTTTACCAAAAGACATTAAACCTTTACCAAGATTGTCAAGCTTATTTCCTAATTTAACAGCAGTCATACCACTAGTAGCACCCCCTGTTACCCAATTAAGAACTATATCTTCTAATACTATATTAGTAATAATACCAACTGTATATGAAGAGTTAAGTACAAGATTGTTTGTAAACCCAAAAACACCACCTCTACTACTCATACCTATATCAGTAGCGGACATAAACTCTCTAGCAGTTTCATCATCTTTTCCTGTCCAGTAACTATCCTCATCAAAAAGGTCCCCTATAGATCTATATGTAGATAGGAATGCAGAACCAAATTGTTTAGCAGCTTGACCAAACATCCTTTGTGCATCATCTATTACTGTTGAGTTAGCATTATAAAACTCTTCATTATTAACATAAGGATGAAATCCTAACTCATCATAACTAGGATGATTATAATATCTATCATATCTACTAGCCTTTCTACTAAAGTAAAGCGGTGCTACAGGACCAACCTTAGATTGATTTTGTTTAGTCTCAATTTGAGATACTGTATTAACTAAGTTTGTTAGTCTAGCTTGATCACCAGATGGTTGTGATGCTATATTAGATGATCTTGTAGGTAATGCTTGTGCTACAGGATTAAAGTTTGCACTAGCATTGCCAGGAAGAGGTGCACTAACATTGGAAACAACAGGTTGTAAATATTGATCTAATTTTTTACCTACCTCACCTAAATAATTTAAATAGTCAGGATCAATTTGCTCAAATGCTTTTGGATCTATTGTAGGTAAGAGATCTTCTACTTGCTTAAAATTATAATCTCTTCTTAAATCAACAGGAGAGTTTTGTACATTAGGATAGTTAGAAATTGAAGGAGATGGTGCAGGCATTTTATTACCTGTTAAATCCACATTAGTACCACCAACTATCTTAGAAGTCTCAGGTCCTTTATCTGGAACAGTAGTTTTAACAGACTCTCCAGTATTAGGTCCTGCAGCATCTAAGTTAGACTGCTGCTGCATTTGATCATTATTCTCTGCCATTAGACAAATTTAATTAGTTAGAGGTCTTGGAAAATCTTCCGGATTATAATTTTGCGACATTATACTTAAGTTCTGCTGACTAATACCCTGAAAGTCAAACTTCAATTGCTTATAAACTATATCAGATATAGTAGCATCAAAAGTTTCTGTAGCCCAACCAGCTGGGTCCGGTATGATTTTACCTTGATCAGAATCATATACATATCTTCTTGTTGATACTCTGTTTGTACCATCACCATTTGATGTAAACTTTATATCACCACCAAAAGGATAATTAAAGTCATATGTACCACCACTAATAGCCATTTGCTTATTTACATAAGATGGCTCTTCAGTAAATAAAGCAGAACTTTTGAAAGCAACATTCTTCTCATCAATTAATACTGTTATTGTTGTATACTCATTAACATTCTCTGAAAAATTATCACTATCAGCACTTAAAATACCTTTACCTTTTTGTGTTGCTAACCAATCTCTTGATGGTGAAACTTCATACTTTAAATAACGATTACCTTCTTCATCTGTAACATAGCTTTGAGATAATTCAAATGATGGTGTAGCTGCATCTGGTTTTGCTGTACCACCGTATTGAGCATATTCAATAACATCAGTTTTAAGCTGCTCTAAAAGTTGTGATGCTTTTGAATCATAGGTTTCATCCATTGCCAAAATATCTTCTCTACTACCTAAGTTTTTATTATCCCATTTACCAGAATGAATAAACATTGCCTGAGATGGTACAGCATTAAAATTATTAAAATACTCTACCCCTAATGCTTCTGCTGTACTACCGGCAGCTGGAGGATTCTGTGCATTTATTGTAGCATATACTTCAACACCCATTTCTGACATCCCGGTATAAGGATTAAATCCAGCTAGTGCAGCTGAAACATTGTATCCTTTATAACCGTTATCTAATTGTGCAACTGTATTTTCATCTAATGAACCATCTGCCATCTTTTCTGCAAGTGATACTGAAACTTCATTATATCCTTTATTAATAGCTTCTTTTTGCGAATTATACGCATCCATTGCAAATTGTCTAACAACCTTTTCATATTCTTCTGGTGTTTTGTCTTGTATATAATTTTGCTGACCTTGTACATCAACAACACCACTCTGATTAACAAAATACCTACCTGCTTTTGATGCTGCACGTGATTGTGCTTTATCAAACATAACTTCTTGTACACCACCAACATCAACCTTACGCCATATCCCATCAAAAGGAAGATTTTTATAAACTCTCATTTTTTCACGGGATGTACCAAAGAAACCTGTTGTTTCTTCACCAAGAGATTCTTCAAATTTAGCAATATACTCCTCCTCTGTTAATACTCTAGTTCTACCACTTTCATCTGTTGCAAATACAGATGGTACATTTTCTTTTTCTAATTTAAGTGTTACACCTTCTAGTTCACCTTCCATAGACATAGTTAGATCAAGATTATTTTGTGCAGTTTCATAAAACCCTTGTTCTATTTTATCTATACGATCACTCTCCATCTGTATGTCTTCATACTCTACAATTTTTGAAAACCATCCTGCTGTTACAGCTACATTTGGATTATTCTCTAGTAAAGCATTTTGCTCATTAGTCATGAAAGTTTTAAGATTTGAACTTGCAACTGCAAGTGCTTCTGGATTATTTCTATAATATTCTTTAGCTTCTTCAAGAGACATCATTGGACCAGTTGGTCCAACTCCACCAGCTCCAATATCACTACCAAATACAGGGATTTGACCTCCTCCATTAGTTGTAGCATATATATCATTAAGTGTAGTAACTAAAAAATCAATTTCTACATCTTGCTGACTAACTTTTGCATTAGCTAAATTAGTAACATTGGTTTCATATGCATCACCACCTAAGTCTGTTGGAAAATCTGAATATCTAGTTTGTGCAGTATTACCACCCCCAGCAGCTTCAGCAAGAGCATTTGGTTGTGCTGCTTCTTCTTCTGCTTTTTGTTTTGCACTTGCCAATGCCATATTATTACGGTGCCTTAAATTCTCAAGATTAATCTGCTGTTGATATTTAATTTCTTCAAGCTTATACTGATTGATCTCAATATCAATTTTCTTTTTGGTCTCACCAAATGTAATTGCAGCAGCTTGCATATCACCATCTATATTAGTACCCATCATTAACTGATAAGCTCTATTTAATAGAGTATTAGTTGGTACTTCACCAGATGTTTCTTTATAAGAAGATGCATCACCAAGTTGTTTAGATTTATCCTGAAGATTTTGTTTATCTGCATCATAAGCTGCAATAGCTTCTGCCATTGTACCACCTGTTAGGTCACTAGCAGCTTCCCCATATGTACTTGTAAACTGCTCTTTATTTTCTAACTTTCTTTCTTGATTTGCTACTTCTGCCTCTTGATCACCTGTTAAGATTGCTAACTGCTCTTCCGCTTTTGTAATTGTTTGATTTGCCCATGCTCTTTGAGCTTGATCCATATCATTAAAAGCACCTGATTGAATACCATTATCTACATACTTTCTTTGCTCAACATATGCAGATGTATAATATGCTCTTTGTACATTAGGATCATCTAACAAACTTCTTCTCAAATATTGTAATGCAGGTTTACTAACCATTGCCCCACCAGATGTTTTAATTATCCATCTACCATCAGGGCTAAACTCAGGTGGACCTTGTATCTCTTCATCAAATAAACCAGACTCTTGTAATAGTTTTAAAGATGTCTCATATAGATCTACATCCTCAACATACTGAGGTCCTGCCATTTGCAAAGCTTTATTTCTATCTGCTTCCATGAAATCCTGCATTTGGTATTTCATAGCATCAATACCGGTTTGCCAGTATTTTTCTCTTTGTTCTCTATCTAAAGAGTTAAGAAGAGTATCTGCATAAGCCATCTCTTTTTGATATTGCTTTGTTACAACCATATCCTTAACAAGAAGATCATCTTGAAAAAATGGTGCAAATACACCTTTAGCAGCATCTACATTTTGCTGTAATGAAAGATCCATATCAGCTATCTGATGAATCTTTGGTGCAATGTCTTTTACATATTGACTTCTAACTTCGTTAGTATCCTGTCTAGATAGATCAGCATAAACAACTTTACCATAAAGATCATTTAATGCTTGATAGTTGGTATTATACCTGTCAGTCCTTACATCTAGTACATTTCCTAGAAACTTGTAATCTGGCGTAAATGCGGTAGGTTGTGGTAAGTATTGACTTGATCCTGGTACGTAAGTTGCCATAGTATTAAAATAATAAAATTAAATAAGTTTTTATATTTTACTTTAAAAACTTTTAATGTTTAAATTCCCATCTTTCCTATACTAAATGGTCCTCCAAACATTTGTCTTTGTTGAACATTAACATTTGTTGGTGCTGTTGTATAACCCAGATTTGAAAAATCTTGATTCTCCATCATTCGTCTTAGTTCAGCTTGTTGAGAAGCATCTGATACACCTGAATAGTCTCCAGTTAAATATGCTTTTATACTTGCATTAGTTGGCTCAATACCAGCTGCTGTCAACTCTCTGGCAGCTTCAATATATGCTTGTTTATTTGCATCCACAGAACTCTGTGATGTAGGATCTAAATCTTTACCTCCTGTAAAGCTAACCATACCACCAGACATAGGATCTATTTGGAATGTATCATACAATGTATTCATATTGTATGTGTTAGCCATATTTGTTAAAGCACCAGCATATGCATCTATATACTGTTCTCTATCAAAGTTTTTCTCAGTTAAATAATTCTCTAATGCTAATTGAGTATTATCATATAGTGCTTTATTTCTATCTCTTGTTTCTCTTCTATTAGCTGCTTGCAATCCTGCTAACTGATACTTACCCTGATTGATCATGCCTACATTTTTATCCTCATAAGAAGATACCGTATCAGCAACCCTTGTCATAACATCTCCAGTTGTTTTAGCTGTTCTTGCTAGAAAGCTTTGTGCCGGAGCAAATGATGCTAATGATTGATCTGTAATATTTTTAACTTCTGTTAACCCTGCAATCTCTCTTGTAGGATCTAAAAGCTCTAATGTAAATCTATCTTCTTCAACTTCAGGTTCAAATGGTAATCCTAATCTTCTTTCTCTTCTAGCTATCTTATCAAGATTCATTAAATCCTGCAACCAAAAGTCAGCTTTACTTTCTTTAGCAGGTCTTCCAACATCACCTGCTTCAATTGGCTTTGTATCAGTTTCTATCTCCTCTTCTTCCTCTTCTTCTATATCTGGTGTTTCAGGTAACCTTAATACTTTAACAAATTGATTTGCAGTATTATTACCAAAGATTCCATCAACAGGTGATAGTCTTTTATTTTCATCCCAGTTAGACTTTTGCTCAGGACCTAAACCTGCAATTCTTAAATAAGGTTCTGCATTATCTTGGTCAGCAATAAAGATTGATTGACTAAATGTTTGATTTAACTTTGTATCAAGCGGATCAATTTTATAATCAATACCATATTTATTAAGAAGTTCTTGTGCAATAGCATTATTAATATTACCTCTACCATCTAGATTAGCTGCAGTTCTCTCTTCAAGAGTTGCTTTTTCTTGTAGATCATAGATAGCTTTCTGATAAGATAAAAACTTGTTAACCATCTCCTCTTTAGTAGGTATCTGATCTTCACTTATACCTGCATTTAAAGCTCCTTGTTTAAATCCTGCATAAGCTCTACCAGTTGTGTTAACCCAAGCTTCTTCTTCAGATCTAAATAACTTATCTAAAAGCTCATAATCATTTAACTCAAACTCATCTGTTTCAAAATCTTTTTCTTGTTGAGCTTCACCTGTTTGTTGAGTTGCATCCTCTCCTTCTACAATAGTTTCTTGAGCTTGATATCCTGCATTCTTAGATATAAAATTAAATATCTCAAGATCTGTTGCACTAGGATTAATCTCAAAAAATGTTGCAACTTCTGTAGGATTATCAAGAATGTAATCTATTAAAGCTTGTTTCTTTTCTTCATCACCCCCAGTAGCTTTAGTTATAATAGATGCTATCTCACTAGATTGATCTTCAGCAGGTACTCCACCTTCTTCATCTACTTCACCTAGTGTTTGATATTGTCTTAACCCATACTTTGCTTGTTGATCTGCCATGTCAGCTTGCATCTCTAATCTTTGAATAGCATTCGGATCAAACTGAGGAATTGGATTTTCAGCATTAGGAGAATATAAATCTTCCATTCTTCTATCAAGAAAAGAAAGATCTTTTCTACCATCACCTTGTGCACCTGAATATGCAAATGCTAATTGTGGATCTGATGTATCAACAGGTTTTTCCTGAAACATTCCTGAAACAAAATCAGATAGCTGTCCACCATATTCCATACTAGGCATCTCAACACCTTCTGGTTGAGCTTCAATATTAGCTTGCATCTGCTGTTGCATCTGTGCTTGTAATTCTCTTTGCTGTTGAGCTTGTTGCATCTGTGCCATAAATTGAGCTTGTTGCATTATCTGATCTCTCTCTTCTGGTGGAAGTTGATCAAGTAATGCTTGTTGTGCTTCTTGTTCAGATATCTGTTCTATCTCTTGTTTAAACTCAACAGGATTGACACCTTGAGATTGTAAGTATGGGAAAGATGCTACAGGTACACCATCAGCAAATCTTTTAATTGACTCTTGAATAAAAGCAAGTTTAGACAATGCCATCTTATTTTTCATAAGCATAGTATCTGCTGTATCTCTTGCAATGTAATCCGAGTTAGGATTAGCTGACTGAACATTATAGTTATTCAATTGAAACTTTCTAGATACCTGAGCAGGTGTCATTGCTTTACTTGTATTTATACCAAAGGCATCTGCTAATACTTGTGGTTCTATTTCCATAGAAGGATCCCGTGAAAAGATAAATGACTGATCCGGCAATCTCATTGGAACACCGCCATCATCATGTGATGGTCCTTTAATATCATATAAACCAAACTGACCTTTATCATTTAAATCTGTTAATACAGTTTCACCACCTTCAGCTTCTAGATTGGCAAGATCTCTAGGTACCGAACTAAGTGAGTATCTAATTGACTTATCATCATCCTTATTAACCTGATCACCTATAACACTAGTAGGAACTGTAGTTAAGTGATAATCATATTGATCACCGGTAGTTCCACCATGTGCCATCTCTCTAACTACTTTACCATTTCTAATAGTAAAGCCATCAGGTAATTTATCTATACTTATTCTTGCCATTTTAAATATAATTTACATTTACACCCGCATCCATTAATGCTTTAATTGTCTCAGGATCTGCTTCAACTTCCATTTCTGTTTCAGTACCAAATTTAGCTAAACCAAAACCACCACTTGTCATTCGTAAACCTGTATTAACATCAACTGTTCCTTGAGGCATTAAAGGATTTGTTACCATGAATGCATTATCAGCAGCTGTTGTTCTCATCAAATCCTCCTCAGCTTGTCTTGCAACTCTATTTAAACCAACTATTTGATCCAAACCTTGAGCAACACCTACAGCACTTCTACCAATTGCACCAAAACCTTGAGCAAATGGACTATCTAAAGCTCTACTTAAGTTATCTTTCTTACCAGTTACTGTAGGACTAGCTATTACAAAATCATCTTCAAGCCTAGGCATAGGTACTTCATCTATTTCAATATCTCCTAGTGCAACATCAAAAGGCATTGTCTCAGGATCATCTTCAAGTCTGGGCATTGGAACTTCATCAACAGTAAAATCTATATCCATATATTTTTCACCAAACTCTTGAGGATCCATAGTATCTTGATCATATGCCCTTTTCATTTCTGCTTCGGTCATTCCAGAAGCTCTAACTTGATTTTGTATAAACCATTCTTCAAATGAAAGTCCAGCTTGAGCTTTAATTAAACCGCCATATTTTTGTTGTGGATAAAATTGAGGTTGTCCCTCAATCGGATAATCCTCAATAGTATTTTGATATGAATCATATAACCCTTTTGCTATTTTTTGTGCTTCCTCTGTCAAATATTCAACTCCCATTGAGGAATATTCTGGAATCTTCTTTAATTCATCAACAATATCATATACAACACCTTCAATAGGATCTCTAGCGGGAGTTTTTGTTATAAATTTATTTATTAAACTAGGTATCTTAGGACCTAACTTACCAAATACTTTTAAACCTGCTTGTACAGCAGGATGTCTCTTTGCAACAAGAGCAACCGCATCTGCACCGCCAGCATAGGGATCTGTTTTCTGAAGAGCTCTAGCCATTGAGTATGTATATGCAAGTGGATAAGCAGGTGTAAATGCACCTACCAGTGCAGCATAATCTAAAACTTTAAGAAGAGGTTCCATTTTTTCCAGGTCACTTCTTTTATCACCACCACTATCACCTAGATATTCACTCACATTACTATACATAGGTCCTTCACCCATGTAGTTACCTTCCATATCAAACTTTGGCACTACAACACCTGTATTATCAATTATTGCAGTATTAGGATCATATTCAGGATTTATTCGAAACTCATTAGATTCTGGTTGATTTAATAATTCATCAAATCGTAACATCTCACCTAATGTTGGACCTTTATCTTGTTCTGTTGTTTCTCCTCTTTCTTCTTCAATTACAATCTCAGGAAGATATGCATTTTGAGCAAGTACATAATCTTCATCATCAATTCTCTTTTCTATGCTTTGTGTAGTTACTATTTTTTCTGGAGGATTATCTGCAAAACTTTCTTCAAGAGGAGTTCTAAATTGTGCTTTTGCTAAATCACCACCGGTTTTTAATCCTTTAAGTTTCATGGCACTACGAATGCCAAACTGTGTCATCTTGTTAGCATCTTCATAAAACGGTTGATCATAAACATAGTTTCTAATATCTTCTTTAGTCAAACCAGATTGTTGCATAACATCTTGTATTTCTTTTTTAGAAACACCTTTAAAGAAGCTAAGACCTTCAGAAAGATTAGTAATATTTTTTGCTTGATCATAAACATCAGCAATTCTATTTGCTGTATTAACATCTACATTTATTAATCCTTGACCAATTACACTATCCATTATACTTGAAGGTAAACTATCAGTTAATATTTCTTCTGATTCTGGATTAACATTAAACTGAGCCTTTGGTAATGAACCGCCATAATTTAATCCATACATTGATAATCCACTTCTAATACCAAACCTTTCAAGCTTATCTGCATCTTTATAAAAATCTTGATCATAGATAAAATCTCTAATATCATCTTTTGTTATACCTGTTTGTTGCATGATATTTTGTATATCAGATTTACCAAAATCTAAAGAAGCAATATCAGAAATATCAAAATCTTTATTAGTAAAGCTGCCATATACATCTGCAATATCTTCAGCAGTATCTAAATCTACATTAAGCAATTTATTAAAAAGTGGCTCATCAAAATAACTACTAGGTAAACTAGCTTCTAATACTGATCTTACATCTTTATATTGAGGATTTGATTTAGCTCTTGGATTTTCTATACCATATTGTATGGCACCTGCTGTAGCTATATTAGCTCTTTCTATTTCCTCCTTAGTTGGTGTATTACTTTGCTGAGAAATTGGTTTATTTGGATCTAAATACATTTCCCCAAATTCACCCATTACTTGCGCTTCTGGCAATGAACCACCATATTCATTAGCAAATAATTTAAGACCTCGCAACCTATTAAAAAAATCTCTAAGATTTGCACTCAGTTGACTAAGTGACTCTGTGGATACATTAGGATTACTTCTTAAACCAGCACCACCACCTGCTCCACCAATACCAGCATCAATTGCATTTGGATCAAATAAACTCATACCCACTTGAGCTTCCGGTAATGAACCTCCCATCTCATAATTACCCATCATTGTATTGTAGTAATACTGTAGATAATTTGGATCTTCTGTTACACCCATTCTACCATCAGGTTCCATGTAAGGAAAAAATCCTTCTGGTGCTTCTTCAGCTTGCATAATTAAATTTGCTAACTCTGGATTGCCTTGCATATCTTCTAGAAACTGACCAAGTGATTTGGAACCTTCACCAAAAACATCTTCATCCACAGGTCTAGATGAATACATTGTATTGTACATTCCTGACTCCGGATCAAAGTTAACCATAGAATATTTTTGCAAATCACTCTGATAAACATCAGGTGTTCTTAATGTACCCTCACCCATCATTGCATCATAAAGATCCCTATTATCTAATACATACTCATTAGGATCATTAGGATCTTTTTCTACTGTGTATCTATAATACTCAGGTAAACTTTGTTTATATAATTCTTTTTTAAGCTTTCTATTGCTGAAAGTATTTTTCAAATCAGTAAATGCATCACCAAACATTTGAAGACCTTCAAACATATTACCCTTTGCCATTGGACCCGGTAAATATAATGGTCTTCTCATTGGTGATGTCATACTATTAAAAAGTTGTTGATCATACAACTGATTATCTCTATTACTTTGCAAACTTAAACTCATAATATTATATATATAATATACTAATTTTCATCCAATATTTTAGCCAAACGCTTCATTACACTACCTCCAAGCTTTTTCCTTACATCTCTATATCTATCATCTTTAAGTAATGTTTTACCAGATTCTGTAGATAATATTGAATTATCTATTGGTAATGACTTATTACCACCAACTTCAAAGTTCCTATTATAATCACCTATATAATCAAATAAAAGTCTATTTTGATCATCTATGCCTAAATATTTTCTAACACTACCTACAGGAAGAAGTACTTCAGAATCACCTATATCTTTTGCTCTAGACATTCCTTGATTTGCTTGCACACCTGGAACAGAAAAAGAACTACCTGGTGGTATATTAGTTATTTGAGTTACTGGACCTTGATAGTTTGATCCAAGTGTTTGATATCCAGGAGCATTTATATCACTAAAAGATGTAGGTTTTATATCAAGAATTATATCTCCTTCATTCAATTGACTTAAATACTTTGGTATTATCTGATCACCATCTCTTACAAGAGTAAGCTCATCAGCTCCAACTCTTGAACCAGTAATAGGTTTACTTGACTTACTAGTTAAACTTTGCAAATTAATATTTCTATTATTTCGTAAGAAGTTTGCTAACTCAGGAGTTATTTCGCCAGTTTCAAGATAGTTCCCAAGTGATTTATTTATACTTGCATAATCAGGAGTTTGTTGATACCTTGCTAAATCCTGTGCACCTTCCAATGTATTTATATTAGTAATCCCCCGCTGTCTAAAATAATCTTGATTGGCTAAAGCAAGTGGATTATTAGAACCAATGTCTACTTTAGTTTTTAAATCTCCCGCACTTCCAGCTATAGGTCTACCTTGAAAAATTTCATTTAAATTTTTCTTCAACTCATTTCTATTATAAGTTTGACTATAACCGGGAAAATAATTATCTGTTGTTCGAACAACATCTTCTATATCATCAACAGTGTTTAAAAGATTTCTACCAAGATCATATGCTCGTTTTGATTTTGCTACAGCACCTAGACCTAGTATATCTAATCCACCAAAGAAACCCTCTTTTGCTGCTTGACCATACTCTTCATCTGCTATTAACCCTGGTATTTTAGGGGCTCTATTAAACAAAAAGTCTCCACCAAAGTAAGTATTTAAAGCATTACCTGCTGTAACATAAGGAGCACTTGAAATAAGAGGTGTGTTTAAAGCTGTTGA
>CAACVC010000144.1_pt1 | contig 16076 bp, 7 predicted proteins | sample 2381761 | NCBI WGS metagenome assembly CAACVC01 (sample SAMEA5211966, study PRJEB30684) | marine metagenome | biome: Marine; feature: Epipelagic; material: Water | collected 2015-10-15 | depth 45 m
GAGATGAGTAATCACTGAACTCGTGTGCAAACTTTTGAATCCTTTGTTGAGCCATCTCTCTACGAGCATCAACAAGCTGACTTACCTTAGCCTCTCTAGCTTGAACATCTTGAATCATTAGTTGATTCGACATTTGATTCTGCTGCTCTTGTATGTTGCTAACCATCTGTAACCCACCTCTTCTAGTCGCAGAAGACCTAAGAGCATCGGTAGATGATTGTTGCATATTGTTCAAGAACTCTCTCTTCTGAGCATCAGGAAGACCATAATACTGTCTCTGCTCTGCATCAGTGAGGTTTTGTTTTATTTCGTCAGGAATTATATACTCAGGCTTAGTAAGACTTTCCATCTCTTTACGAGACTTTCTAACTTGACTCGCACCCTGAATACTTTGGCCTATACCGGCCGCAGCACTAATCCCTAATCCAATCGCTAATAATGTTACTGACATAACTACAAATATATGAAAATTAAATTGTTTTTCCTAATTTTATTGTCCACTTCTAAAGGACTTTGTAAACTTAAAATTAACAGCAAATAACTTAGCTGCTTTATTGGCTGTGTATATTATTTTAGCAACCAAACTATTATCTCTTAGCTTATCCCCTTCTAACAAGCCACCTTCTGTGCTTTCGTTGTTAAGAAAGTAAGCAAAGAATTTGTTTTCTTTTTTACCATATCCTGATTCAAATACATTTTCCATGTTTCCTGTAAAGGCAGATTCTGGCAAACTAGATATTTGACCGTTCTCTGTCTCTATCTCAGGCACAGACCATAAACTAGAAGATTCTAATTCTATACTTTGATATATTTTATTATCAGAAGGATTTTGATTTGAAACCACAGTTATTGAGGTAGGAGATACTTTAGAAACAACTTGACCGAAAGCCGTCTTAGTAGGTAGGTTGTTGTAAGTTTCCTCGTCTCTACCTAATACAAACATTTTGCCCCCTAAAAAAACGGCAAACTCTGAATTTATAGAGCACATTGATTCTGGCTTATAAGAATAAAAAGTACTCCACTTGCCCGACCTTTCGTTGAAAGCTAAAGTTTCTTTTGGAGATACATACGTTCTTAAAACCCATGTGTTTCTTTCATCATCAAATTTTAATTCTTGGTCGTCCCCTAAATTTATTGCCATGTTTTGTTATTTTTATTTACTATAATATTAATAGCAATGCTTAAGCAATGCTAATGTTACCTTTAATATCCCCCTGAACCTGATGAGCCGGATGATGTTGATGTCGTTGTTGATGTCGTTGTTGATGTAGATGTTGATGCACTAGTTGATGTAGATGTCGCTCTACTAGAAACTAAAGAACTTTTAACGCCAACATTTGGGTTACTAGAGTTATATTTAGAAATCGAAGAGATTAATGTTGGAGAATCTATGTTACTTCTTAAATTAGATTTAAAAGATGAGTTTCCATTAATAATCTTTATTTTTGATAAATCCTTAAGATTGTAAGAATCGTATATCAAAGACTTATAAGTAAAATTAGTTCCAGATGATTTTCCGTTAATTTTTTTATTACTTATAAAGTTTTTAACTCCATCACGTGTGTATCTTCTAGCTTTATTTCTAGAGTTATCCTTTGACGCTTGAGAAAAGTCTAAAACACTAGGTATGCTTAAGTCTTTTATCTCTCCAGTCTTGTACTTACCCTTTAGCTCGTTGTACTTTTTCTCAGCTATCTTTTTAAAGCCTTCGTATGTAGATTCTAAAACGTTTCTTGTTTTACTCATAGTTATGCGTTATTTACATCTGTTATTGTTACACCGTTTACTTCTGTAGTAGATTGGTCGCACCACAATCCTAACCAGTTAGATTGAGACACCCCTACATCTGGGTTAGCCCACTTCCCATAATCAGACTCTGCACTTAATCCAAGCCCGTCTAATGTAGGAGGACACCATGCTGTTGCTAAGACTCTATTCTGAGAAGAGGCATTTATGTCTATTTTTTTACCAATAATATCATTTTGAAGAAACTGTAGGCTAGAGGTAAATTCACCAGTAGTCTCACTTTGCGTATTTGTTTTGTATTTTATATTCCAAGAGAATGGGTTTAGGTCAGCGTCAAGAGTAATGTCACCGTATAATCCTGCATGCAATACATCTCCTTGATTATGGATTATTTCGTTTCCATCGTCATCAACTAAGAACAATCTAATATTAATATCTTCTTGTCTGTAGGCTATAATACTTCCCTTTACATTTCCTTGGTCAAACACAATTCCTACTTGTGATGTTGGAACGCTTTGGCTAATAACTTCGTACCCTAAGTTTTTAACCGGACAGCCTGTGTCAGCAAAAACATTTAAACACTCAAAGTCTATATATTGTATAACCCCTACGTCGCCATCTTCAGAATTAAATCCAGCATCTTCATAAAGCCTTTGATTCATTGAAGTGCCACTACTAGCAGAGCTACCAGCAGCTGATTTTAAGAACCAAGTGTTACCTGAGAATGTTTCCGTAGGATATTCAATAGAGCAAGCTTGACCCATTGCGTTTTGTATTTCAGCGGTAGATGGAGTAACGAGTTCAGCGTCTAAAAGTTGAACTGCTTCAGTAATATTACTGTTAATATTTGAGGAGTAAACAGCATTAAAGTTTCCATAACCAGTATTGGAGGTTACGTAAGAAAGCAAGTAGTCGCTAACATTTCCTCCATAAATTTCACCATTACTGCTACTAGTATAGTTAAACGAAACCTCCGGAGTATTAATATCTGTGTTACCATAAATAACATCACTGTTTGCACCAGCAGTAACAACAATAGAGATTAAGTTATTTTCTTCAATAACTTCACCAGCACCATTTATAACTATGGGGAAGTTTGAAAGTGTAATTTGTGAATCAACAAGGTATTTATTTCCTGTAGATTGGTAAATATAATCACAACCTACAGCTCTATCTACTTGAATAGAATTACTATTAAAAAGAGTTTCTCCATCTGCCTCGTATAAATATTGACATCCACTATAGTCTGTTCCTCCTACAACACCAGAGTAATCACTTCCTATCTGACTGTCATAGTTTAAAGCAGTAGGGTCAATACATCCTGTGCAACAAGAATTATCTGAACTATTGTTAATATCATAAACCCCACTTTCATCACAAGGAGCGGTGGCGTTAGAATTATAATTATTTGCATTAGGATTCATACACCCAGCAATATAACAACTATTATCTCCAGTAACTGGGAAATTATACAAATAACTAGACGACCCAGAAGGGAAGTTAAACTCTTGTATAATGTCTCCTGAAACAACAGTATCTGCACTTCCATAACCAGAAGGAGGTGAAACTGTATTTGTAGCTGTATTATCGTTACAGTCTACTATTGCTGGCATACAACAAACTGCACCACAATCATTATTTACATTGCTATTTACTACAGAAGAATTTATTCCGCTATTATTAATATTAGTGTAACTATTTGTCGCTGTAGAGTCATTACATCCATGTACTTTAACCTCAATGTTATTTATCATTGTTTGACAAACTGATTCACTTACAGGTGAAAATACTTTCCTGATTCTAATTCTGTAAGTAGATGGAGGTAATCCTGAATAATTAAAGTTGTAATCTCCCCCTCCTAAATCTGATACGTTAGCAGATATTATATTTCCATTGAAATAACCGTTGCCATTATTTTGAGCAAGAGCACTAGGGGAATTTGTAACAGTATTAACCGTTCCGTCAATATTGTATCCTATTCTTAACGTGTGTAAATGCTGTGCAGTTCCACCAAAATAATTATAAGTATCTACTTCCGGATACAATTTATATTCTACATATGATATAGAACCTCCATTGTTTTGCGAATCAGACCAAAAATTAGGATTAAACCCACCGCTACCTTGTAGTGTTAGCGAACCAGACTCTAATGTTGGATTGTTAACAGAGTTTGCGTGGTTTAATAAAAACAGAGAATTTATTGTAGCGTTAGTAAATGATATATTTGTATTAGAAAAAACACTAGCATTACTTTGACCCCCAAGAACATCTTTACTAGATGGACAAGTAGAATCTTGTATTGCTGTTGAATACTGATACTTACAGCCCTGTAAAAACTTGTATTGAACTTGGCTTCCTCCCTCAGGGCAGCTGAGAGCAAAAGGTGTATTTCCACCATTACCTCCACTAACTGCAAAAAACGAAGAAGTTGAGGTAGGCTCGTCTTGAGGAACTAACAAGTATTCTATTTCATAAAAATACTCCGTTGGAACTCCATCGTCTCCATATCCGTCTAAATTTGAAAATGTAGCAACTGTTAATGGAGCTTCATTGCTAAATGCGTATTGTGGAGCTAAAGCTTGAAAATCTGCTGCTCCTAATAACTGAACTCCAATACTATTTATATAATCCTCATCGCTGTAAAGAGTGAATCTTACCTGACCTCCAGCTTCCATTAAATCTATAAAAGCTTGAATTTCAGCATCCGCTTCAGTCCATGATGAATAACCACCTAATCCAGTTCCTGTAAAAGAGCCTCTGATTAACTGAAACTCTATAGAGCCATCTATAGAACCAGGAACATTGGTATTGTTAGTTATTACATTAAACAAACCTCCTTGTATATTAGTTGGAACTAGAGGGTCGTTATTTAAATTTAAGTTTCCTACTATAGTTTCTTGACTCCAGCTACATGAAGGTAAACAAAACTGACAAGAGTCAGGGAACGTTGTTGAGTCAGCATTCACTGTTCCATACTCAGAGTTATTAAAGTTCTGAGCAGTAGTGTCTTGACATCCAGGGATTTCGTTTACAATAATAAATGATGAAGAAACAACAGGACAGCTATACGCAATAGAAGAGCTATCGTACGATAAGCTTATTGTAAAAGATGCACCACTTAATCCTGATATGCTAATCTGCCCATTATCTATTTCTACAGTATAATTAAAAGGATTAGAAGTAAATGCTACTGTGTTTTCATTAGTAATTTGTAAGTAAGTTTCCCCTCCATTAATATCAATGTTTACAAGGTCAACAAAGTTGTATACATCCTCAACTTTAAACGTATATACACCAGTCGAATCTCCATTTGTTTCTGGAGAAACTGACTCATTACTAATGGTCAATCCTTCACAAGTATAACAAGTTCCATCGTCTGCTGTAGCTAAGTTGTTGTAGTTTTCTGTAGATAAAGAAACTCCGTTAAAATCTAAAGTGCTAGAATTACAACCATACAATTGTTGAGTAACACTATCCTGGTCATAGCAAGTTAAAGTATTGTCGTTATACGTAGAAGTTATTGTTAAATACACTGTGTATTCTGTAGAACCTAACCCTTGAAAAGATACATTATTAAAAGTATGCTCATAAGCACCACTGTTGTATCCAACAATAGTATATTCTTGCAATAGAGTTAGATTGTCGTACAACTCAATTTTATAGTTTATTGAAACTCCAGAGTTTAATGATTCAAGATTCCCTGGGTTTATAGATACCGTTACACTATTGTCATTATTAACGTCTCCAGCAACCTCAAGGCCTGTAGGTTGACCGCCAACGGTTAAGCTATCTATATTTACTTGACTGTTTACATACGTGCAATCTATACAGTCCGCTGGGTCTGTAGCAAAAGAGTTATAATTTAACGAGCCTTCTGTTTGACAACCGTCCCATCCTGGAACAACTATCTGGTCTACAGTACAAGTATCAACAGCCTCTACACGAACAGCATATTCTTGTAATTGAGAACCGTTAATTAAATCTAAGTCATTAACATATACTGTTCCTCCAGTCCCTACTTCTGTATATGTATTTATATCTAAGTATGACTCTTGAAAAACAATTTCTCCAACCACACTTCCTTTAAATACTGTAATTACATACTGAGGATTCCATGCTTCATTTCCTTCAGCTTCATCAGTAAGGCTAATTTCAATGTTAAACGTAGTAGAATCAAGTCCAGTTACATTTGGTGCAAATACTCCAAATAAATTATTAACATCGTCTTGCTCACAAACAACGCAGCTACCATCATCTAAAGTTGCTATAGGCTCGTAATTTGCAGCAACAGAATTTGTACAACCAGGAATGTCAAAAGTACAAGGGTCTGGCTCTCCTATTGACGTAGGATTTACTACTATTCCATCACTATATCCTTGAACATTATTTACAGCTTCAGAATTGTCGCAGCCTAATAACTGAACAGTAACCTCAGTACCAACTCCACAATCTTGTATTATATTGTACAGAACTTGTGTGTTAGATAACAAGGTATCATCAGGAAGCTCTGTAGATAAAGGGTCAGTAAATCCTGTTGGTAAAGTGAAACTGTTTATATTTCCTAATATAGAGTTTGTGTCTATTGTTAAAAAGTTATAAAACCCAGCTAGTAATCCACTGTACTCAACTGTATTTCCGTGATTCGTATCAAAAAGAATAACCTGACCTTCTCTAATTACAATAGTATAATATGCGTTTTCTGAACTAGTACCTTCACAACTATTTGTTATTGTATACGATATACTTCCAGAAGCTTGGTCTACTAAATTAGAAGATAATATTTCTTCAAGATTTACTGTAGATGGAGTTGAAACCGCAGTAATACTTCCGCAGTCTTCATCAAAAACAACCCCTAAACAATCATAATTACAGCTTCCATCATCAAGTATAGCTGTAGAAGAGTAATTGTTTGCAGTACTATCAGTGCATCCTATTTGTGCTCCTAACCCAGAACAAAGAGTCCACGCCCCTTGACTAACTACACTAAGCTCTGCGGTCTTGCTTCCTTCTTCAATAGATGGAGTGTAATTTGATGATGCTTGTGAGTACTCTCCTTGGTTTGTTAAAGAGTAATCTAATATAGACCCTGTAGTAGAATATGTTATGTCTACAGTTAATCCAAATCCTGAAACAGAATCTAATTCACCAGACGCAATTAAACCTACTGTAGGTATGTTAAATCCCGTAAAATCACCACCATCTAGTATAGACAAACCTGTTACAGCACCATCAGTTCCTATAGATAAAACTTTTATTATCAAGGGGGTATTGTAGTTTTGGTCTCCATCAACATACAAAGTATCGCCAACCTCATAGCCAGAACCGGAAGCATTAATTGAAACAGAACTTACAGGTTTACTTACCGAATTTATAGTAAGAACACCACTTGTAGTAGCTTCAGCTCCACTAGGGCTAGGAATACTTATAGTATCTCCAATAGACCAAAGTTCATTAGAAGATGTAACTGAAACGGAAGTAATTACAGCACTATTGTTATACGGAGATGTGTTTGTGTTCTGAACAAAGGCTATGTAATTAATTTCAGCAACACCTGAAATATTTTGCTCCGCAGTAGATAAAGCGTATGAAACAACAGCACCAGCGTTATAAGTTTCTGTTGCACTCCAATACTCTTCTGCTGCTAAATCGCACAACTCAACATCTTCTTCTATAAATTCACCTTCAAAAGATATAACATACTCTGCTTTAGAAACATCATACCCTCCAATTATATGAGCATTGCTACCCATAGAAGCTAACTGCTTTGATTTATTAGTAAAGTAAGAAGACATTCCTTTGTCTGATATTAAAGAAACTTGGTCGCTCTGTATTTTTAAAGCTTCACCTCTTTGTGAATCAAAAAAGTAAATTACATCTCCATAGTTAGCAAAAGATTCTGGATGATTTCCTATACCACCTTCCCATGCGTAAGGAACTGACTTTGAAATTATTTCGCTTGATAAAGCTAAGTTTCCAGCACCACTAGCTGTAAAGTTCATATTTCTTTCTACAAAAGCTTTTAATATTTTGTCTTGTTGAAATATAATTATGTAATTGTTTTTTGCAAAAATCTTTTGTATTGTTCCATTAGACTTATCAAACTCTGCAAAATATTCATTTTCAAAAGAAGAATTTAAACCATTAACGTAAGTGTTTCCAATTATGGAATCAGTATATATTATAGTGTTAGGCTTTCTAGACTCGTGGTAACTTTCTAACTCTTTATTAGCTCTACCGCTATTCCAAAAGTCAGATTTAAAATAATCGCTAAAATGATAGCTTTCAACTCCAGCAACAACAATAGACCCTCCAACTCTATTTCTTCTTATTCTTGTGTACACATCTCCATTTGGCTGGTCATTACTGCTTAACAGTTTTACCCAGTCTTCAGTGTTGTCTGAGCTGTCATTAGCGTAAGAAACTCCATTGGCATCTACAGAGTCTGTGCTGTATCCAGTTCCGTGAGCTGTGTTTTTAAAGGTTGTTTCTAAATCTCCAAGGCTATTTATTGTTGAAGATGATGGTGTTGAAATAACGAAAGAAGTTACTTGAGGAGTATCTCCAACAATTTGTGTGTTAATATATTCAATTACAGCTCCGTAAGGAAGAGCTATATTATTAGTAATACTAGTTCCTTCGGTTATATACGAAGCTGCTATTCCGTTTGGATATTCTTCTGCATCAATAGTTACTGTTGTTGAACCCTCAACAAAGTTGCAGTAAAGAAAAGGAATAGACTCAGTAATAGTATTGTGTGACTTATCAAACTCAAAGAATATAAGCTCATCATCATCTAATTCTTTTTTAGGAGAATATATTTCCAGTACAGAGTTTGTAAGTATTTTTGCGTTTGAATTTATAGCAAGACTATTTGAGGCTTTATAAACATCAGATGTGTTAAAGTCAGATTTGTTTAAAACAAGATATTCTTTAATTTCTCCTTTTGTAGGTACAGCAATTCCTGAATCAGAATGAAGTGTTCTTGTAACATTTAAGAATTGACCTGAAATTTCTATAGTGTCATAGGCAGCGTCACTAGTTATATCACTAACAGAGTCATCATTCTGAGTAGGTACATATCTTTTTATTTTAACAATATCTGCTATTTGAAAATCAAAATTTGAGTTATCAACTATAGCATTTGTGCTAGCATTACCTGTATTTAATATTCTAACTCTGTCTCCAGGAGAAAACTCGCTATTTACACCTTTACCACCACAAGCTTCTACAGATTTTTTTAAAGCATCTGTTTCAACAAATATTAAATCTGGAAATAATGTAGATGAAGAAAATCCAAGAGTTACAAATTGTTCAAACTTTTGAATATTTCTGTTTCCTGTATACACCACCTGATAGGTGTCGGCCCAAGATGGAGCCTGTTTGTTAGCTATATTCCATTCAACTCCACTTCTTTCTATTGTAGTTGAAGTATTAGTTTCAAGGTGGCTTGGTATGTATAAAGACGTTTTAGACTGCACAGAAGAACTTCTTCCTTGTTTGTCGTAATATACTATTCCAAAATTATGCCAAGCACCTGTTTTAAATCCTTTAGCAACAGGAGTGTATAGTGTTTGAGTGTAAGCAACATTAAGAGTGGCGTTACTAGTAGCAACAGCGTTATACGCATCAAGAGTGCTTTCGTAGTCAGATAAGCTAGCTCCTAAAGACTGGATTCTATCTATCCAGTCGTACTCTTCTGACATCACGCTGTAAGGGCCGAAACCTCCAGCAGTATAATTAACATGACCGTCTGGAGTGTCTATATTTGATATAATGTTTTCCGCAAAAACATTTGTAGCAGCATTAGTAGAGCCTTCAAAACTACTACTTACAAATTGTTCTAATTGATTAATACCAGCATAGCAATGATGCTTTCTTCCGTTTAGATTTGATTTTTTAAATTTATCTTGGTCATAACCATTGTTGATTACACTCCATCTAAATATTATTTCATTACCATTTAGTTGAATAAAACTTCCTTCTGTAAAACTAGCCCATAATCCAGATAATTCTGAATCACTACAATCTCCATTGCAATTAGTGGAAGAAGAAGTGTCATCGCAATGGTTTTCTAACATTGCTGCACTAACATGTCCAGCTCTTAAATATGCTTGGTCTTGATTTACTATGCTTAACATAGGGCTTCCTGTAAACTTAGTGTTATCAATTTTAACACCAGGCCCTATTTGTCCAGCAGTAATATTAGAAACAACAGAGTTGTAAAAAGTTTGAGCTAAAGTGGTAGCTTGAAAGTCTCCAGGAGTTCCGGGAGGGTTCCCAGAGTTAGAAAACAAATTAAAATAACCAATTAAGTTATTAGAAATATTATCATTAGTATCTTCAGCAAACATATATGTAAACGGAAGATTGTTTATTACAACATTATAAGAAGTAGAACTAGCATCCTCAGGCAGCTGATTAAATTTAATTTTAACAGTATAATTTGCAGTAAAGACCCTCCTTGTGGTACAAATAACATTAGCCAACATCTGTCCACCGTCAAATTGAGCCTGAAGAACTTCACAAGTTGCTGTAGCTTCTACAGGAGCTGTTTGAGAGTCCGTAACTAAATCTCCAGCATCATACCTTCTAACATTTAATTTAGCGTCATGACCGTTTCTTCCAGTAACAACATTACCATAAGCTAATCTGCCTCCATCCAATAAAGATTGAGTCTTAGATTTTATTGGTATGTTATTAAAAAGTTTAGTAGACTCTCTTAAGTCTATAGATGGATATATTTCGTTATTATAGAAATAATATTCAACTAATCCTCCAATAGGAACTGTATTATTTGAATCATTGTTTAGTTCTGAGTTTTGATACCCTCCAACCATAAAATTGTTTCCAACCTTATTACCATCATAGTAAAATCCATTTTGATTATTAAATGATAATGTGTCTGACAAACCATAAGTGTCTGAGTTTGTTAAGTCTCTAACAGCAACCTCTATTGACTCAATATCACTGTTAGGTATTACAAAACTAACTTTTATTAAATTATCAGAACTTAAGTTATCTATTGTACCATTCATCTGAGGTGTTAGATTCTCAGTGGCAACCATTTCAGAAACTGGAGACCATGCTGAAAATTGCTTATCTCTATATTGGTATCTGTATTTAAACTTAAAAGCTTTTCCTTTTATATAGTTAGACTTTATACTTTCGTCAGTAGAAAGCGTAACTCCAGGCTTTACTAAAGGAGCAATTCTTGCGGCATTAATTCTTTCATCTAAAGATAGTCCTCCTCCAGAAAACCCCATTAAAGTAGGGTTAACTCCATCGAACTCAAATCCAGTGTTTAGTTCTCTATACTTTTTCTTTCCTCCAGATGAAGGGACTATTTCTGCTAAAGTACCGTTATCTGAATTTAATTTTTCTTCCGATATGTTAATTCTTCTTGGTGGATTATAGTTATCTGTAAAATACAAAACACCCTCTGGAGAAAAATCTTCTTTATGCCCAATAATATGAGCATCATTAATTCTATACTTTGAGTTGAAGTTTAAATCATTACTTCTAACCAATGTATAGCACTCGTTAGTTTTAAGGTTGTATTCAACAATACAATCTTCCTCACTTGGCGAAATTTCTCCTACCCCAATGTAAGCAACAAAGAAAATTATTCTATCAAAAGAAGGGTCTTCTATTGCTCCTATAACTTCGTGCTCAGAGCCAAAGTAGTTTACGCCTGTATATCTTAGTATTTCTTCAGCTCCCTTCATGTTGGAAACAACTCCAACCTCTCCATCTTCTTCGGTAGAAAATACGTTTACATTTAAAGCGTCTCTATAGTCTCCATTTTTAACAAATCTTAAATCTGAATCTCTATCTAAACCCCCTACAAATATTTTTTTTTCGTTAGCCATTCTTAAAACTTAGGTGCTTGTTTATTTCCTTTTCTACTTACTCTTAACGCTTCCTCCTTAGTAAATGACTGCATCCTAGACTTAGCTAGTCTTTTTTCATTAAACCAATCTCTTCTAGCCATTTCTTTTTCTTGAGGGCTAATATCTCTTTTTCTTTGAATAACCTTCCACCAAATCCAAGCTCTTAGTGCTTCTTCTAAAAAAGCATGTACTGAAGATGCTCCTCCATTTATATCTGTAATGTTTGAGCCATTAGAAATATACTCAATAGCTACTTGTCCAGATTTAAACTCGGAAGAAAGTACAATAGAGTTTTTTTCCGGATTAACTCTGTAATAGGCTGGCTTATGCCCTCCTCCATGTCCGTATGCTCCACCTGTATTTTCTCCGTTTCTATAATTAGCATACCAGTTAACATTGTCATTTAAAAGAGTTCCGGCTTCTGTTGTTGTATCTGCATTAAAAGACAAGGAAGATTCTTTACCGTAGTCAATAAAAATACCGTCTTTTACGGAGCCTACTTTTAATAAACTAACGCAATCAAATGGTAAGTTAGCTACTAAACTAGAATTTACCGACAAAATTCGATACTTTATATCTTTTGCAACATCATAAGAAAGCTCTTTAAGTCCTCTTAAGGCAATATCCATGTATTGCATCATCTTGTGGTCTGTAAAGCTACCCTCTTGTATTAAAAGAGACTTAACAACATCTCTTATAAGTATTTTGTTTAATGATTCAGGCATTATTTATTTATTTTAGGAACGTTATCACCTAGATTATCTTTCATTATTTGAGTCATAGGTACATACATTTGATATACAGACTTAACTACAGCATCATTAATAATACCTCCTCCTTTTAACTCTGTTGTAGAAGCTATGTTTTTAGTGGTAGGAATGTATCTAATGTCTATAGCTAAATTAGTTCTTATCCATACCCTAGGAGTTCCTCCGTCAGAAAAAACATAATAAGTTAATAGCCCTTCAGAAGAAGCTACAGAATCCCAAAAACCTGGAGTTCCTTGAGCTCTAACAAACATACCTGTAGATTTAAAGTTGTTTTTTTTTGTTACGCTATACAAACCCTTGTCTTCTGGAAGTAATAAGTATTCAGGTAGTAGATAATAGTATCCTGAATTATACGCTATTCCACTTGATATGGCTTTTTTTTCTGTTAACTGACTATATAACTCCGTGTCTGAAAAAGAAGGAGACTGAGCGTTTTCTACAGTACTAGTTAGTAATTGAAATATTACAGAGTCTCTAGCACTTTCAACTGCTTGAATTATTTCTCTTATATCAATATCACTATCTGACCTAGAGTCTCCTCCAGATAACATTCTTTTTACTTGTTCTGCTAATTGTACTTTTGTTGCCATTATATACCTTGTTGTTCTTTAAGTTCTGTGTATTGAGTTAAGGCCGGCTCTCTAAGGTTTATACCTACAAAGCTTAATATCTTAATTGCTATTTCATTAAAACAATCATAAGGAAATTCAAAATTTTGACAGTTTTCATAAGGATTACCATTGTTGCTGCAATTGTACCCGGTTTCGTCATTGTAAACATTATTTGAAGATGTTTTATCAAACACAGGATAAGTAACAACACTTCCTGTTGCACTACTTAACGGTTTTCCAGAGCTATCTTTATAGTAATCCCAAAAAGGGTCTACTGGGTATCTTAAATAATATAGTTTTCCACTTGTAATTCCATCAACACTTATTCTCATTTTATCAGAAAAGTAAGCTACTGGATAAGTACTAGATGGAGCAACTAATTGAGATATAGACATTTCACCGTACTCATCTAAGCTAACAAGTTTAACTCTACTATTGTTAGAGCCGTGTATAGAAATAAGATGTGCATAATTACAACTCAGCGAGTTTAATTTTATATCTCCACTAAAATTATCAGACATCATAAACGGATTAAAGTCGTCCTGAAGTTTTTGACTTTGAGCATACCCACCCGTAACCGGTATTGGATTTCCTAAGCTATACTCAGAAGGATGTCCGTATCTCTCTGTAAACAACTGCATTTGAGCTTGTTGAGCCGCTAAATTAAACTCTGAAGGTTTTATAAACCCAGATTGTTCTTTGTTGGCGATAAACTGTACGAATCTGTACATTTCATCTATATCTATTCTTCTTGTCATATCCTAGGTTGAGTATCTACAAATATACGAAAAAAAATGTTAAAAAGAAAGGGGAATGTTAATTTATTCCCCTCTCTAATTTATATGTAATGTTGTGCTATTTAGCTACAGCTTTTTTTGATGTATCTTTTTTTGGCTTTAATTTGCCATCCAACATAGCTACAACTCTTTTATAAACCTCTTCTCCATCTTTTTCAAAAGTAAAGTCTATAAAATTATCTACCGGGTCAATTCCTATTGGCGTAATGCTAATTGTTTGACCATTTTTACCGCCCCAATCAACTGTTCTTTTAACGTTGTTTTGAACAATAATCTTATTGTCTAAAGCTTCCATAATAACTTGCTTACGCTCTATCCTAGGGTCGCTAAGACTTTCAATAAAGTCAAAAGGATTATGCTTTACAAACCTCATAAAGTCATGTTTGATTTCATACATTGAGCGGTCTGTGTTAATACCTAAAACTCTACATAAAGCCACCATTTCTTGAGGGTCTACATTCATAGCCATCTCAATAGCTTGGAATTCTGTCTCTAAAGATTCTAAATCTTCTCTAGCTTCTTTTTCAAAATCTAAAGTTTCAAATACCCTTCTCATACTAGGTATTCTACTTTCATTAGATTGGTTGTAGTTTGACGCTTCTAAAAACTTCCTTAAAACTGGCTTTTGAAAAGGTACTATCAACTGTCCGTTGGTAAATACAATATCTCCAATTACAGGATTTTTAGAGGTTTGCTCATCTTCAAAAATAGACTGCTCACCTATTACGTATTTTATTTTTCTGTTTGTCCCAGTTTCTTCATCAAATATTTCGTCAACTGAAGGCAATCTGTATGATATTGGGTAATATCTTCCTTGAGTTGCTGGGTCTGGATTCATTTTTACCAACTGAAATATAGTTGGTTTTCTGTTCTTGTTATTTGTCATTTTTGTTAAATTTAAAGTTAAAATTAATTGAGAAAATTAGGGGGGTTGACACACCCCCCGTCATTTCATATATAAGAATTATACTCTTTCAATAAGCATAAATCTGTTGTTAGCAAAACCTTCAAAACCTCTTTCAGTTCTGTAGTGACACTTCATGTTATCCTCATCGTTAGTAGCTTGAGCTAAACCAGCAGAACCAGTTAACCAGTGCTCCATTTCACGAGAGTAACCTTCAGCCGCTTTGTAACGAATTCTTAGTGAAGGAATAGCCTCACGAGTTTTAGAATCACGACCTGAATCACCAGGGATTACCATACCCATACCAGCATAGTTATAACCATCAGCTCCCATCATTGGAGAGTAGTTGAATGGGTCATAAACTTTCTTGTGGAATGTGTAACCACCTCTTGTGAAAGAGTTGAATCCAAATGCTACAGCAATTTCTTCTGCTCCGTTGAACGAACCATAGTTGATTCCTCCACCAGCAAACATTGCAGCAACAGCATCATCAATAGCTAAAGATAAATCAATTCCGCAGAACATCATGTTTTCTTTAGAACCTCTTTGAGTGTCTAACTTACGAATCATAGCGTCAAAGTCAGATAAGTTAAATCCAGATAACTGGTTGTAACTTTGCTGATTACCAGACTTGATGAACTCAATAAGACCTTCAGTACCAGTAATACCACCTTTATCAATTGTACCAGGTAAAGCAGCATTTGTGTTAGTTGCTTTTTGACCTAATAACATTTGAGTTTCACAGTAATTCATGAAACGCTTGTAAGTATCAGCTTCACCTTTGATGTACCATAAGTAACCTCTTTCTCCAGTGTTAGGGTCAGTAACTTCAAACCAAACTTTGTTTGTAGCTTCAGAACCAGTAACCTCGAAAGATTCTTTCATAATAGCAACAGAGTTAGTATACTCGTTAGCGTTAGGAGTAATTCCTTTTGGCTGACCAGTACCTTCTGCAAATTCATTACCTACAATGATAAGAGTTTCAGAAGTTGTTGTTTCAGCAGCCCATGCAGCTCCATAAGAAACAAGAGTTCTTTCATCCTCATCATGTCCAGCAGTATCATCGTCAATAGTAACTAAAGCCATTTCACCTACTGAGTTCATAACGATGTCACCTTTTCTTAAGAAAACTTTACCATCGCCAGTACCATCAGAAGTATATCCTGTAGCAACTACAACTTTAACTCCAGATTGCGTTACTGTTGCAGCAGTCTGTAATTTAAAGTTTTGGTGTAAATAATCATCTTCCCAGTGAGAAAAAGTTTTTTGAGCAACTGGAGCTTTAGCACCGATTGCATCTAATAGACCCATCAAAGATTGGTCTCCGTAACGATTTACGAAATCTTCTGCTACCTCTG
>CAACVC010000145.1_pt1 | contig 16045 bp, 20 predicted proteins | sample 2381761 | NCBI WGS metagenome assembly CAACVC01 (sample SAMEA5211966, study PRJEB30684) | marine metagenome | biome: Marine; feature: Epipelagic; material: Water | collected 2015-10-15 | depth 45 m
TAATTACTGTTAAAGTAAATTTAGCAGGTGAAGTTTCTACTTTTTCTGCTTTTTTATTGTTACATCCTATTAATAATAGAGAAGCAACTAATGTAAATAATATTTTTTTCATTTTTGTTTTGTTTTATTTGTTTTTAATTAATTTTAACTTACATCCATGCAATCGCACCAATCAGCTTCGATTCCCATATCCTGTAATTGTTTTACAATGCTATCTAATAGTTTATCATCATCAAAACCTAAACTTCGAGGTAATTCACCTTCAATACCTAAATACCTAAGTATAGCATTTGCATCATCTTGATAAACTTTATCTATTCTTTTTCCAACAGAATCGTCTATTTTTACAGCATACAGTCTTCGTCCTTGTCCTGGTTCTGTATAAATTATTTCTATTTTACCAATGCGATCATTTAACCCTTCAGCCAAATGTCTTTTTTGGTTCCATGCATAATGATCAAAATTGTCTTTCATAATCTTATTTTTTTAGTGATTTTAAATACTCAATAACTTCTTCCATATTGGCATCTAATTGTTCCTTGTTAATTTTACCTCTCCAAGTTTCAACATCACCCGCCTCTGATACATATTGATTATTTGACTCACTAACTTTTTCTTTCATCCAAACTTTAAAATCTTCTATTCTATGATCGATTTCATCGTTTTTAATTGCCTGACGATATGCTTCAAATGTACCATTTCTCTTCATTTCATCTTCTTTCTTAATAACACATTTAAAACAAGTTCTGTGGATATTATAAAATGATTTATCATTACGATTATTCATAAGTGACCCACACTTAGGGCAAAATAAAGGCATTGTATGTGCTTTTTTTGCTTTATCTAATTTTGTAATATTTTGTTTAATTCCATCTTTAATAGTCCAAGTACGACCATCAGATTCCCAAATATCTCCTTCTTCATAATCTTTATGTGGTGTAGAGAATCCTACACTTGTACCATTTTTTTCTCCATACTTTCCTTGAATGAGGTTTCTCATTCTTTCAACATCCTTCTTTTCAAATTCTCTATTTAATCCTTGAACTTTCCCACTCATAAACCTAATTGTTTTAAATCATTAATTACTTGATCAGCTGATTGGTATAATATAGCTGTACCTCCTGAATTATTCCATGTATCAATAGTACTTGCTTTATCATCTATTAAAATATCATATTTAGTTAATTGTGGTTTAACTGTATGTTTTAATTTAGCTTTTCTATATGTTACCTTGGGCTTCGTTGAATATAAGGTACCAACTTTATCTTTAACCCACAAGCCTTTTCCAATAATACTTTGTTTTTTTATTGATGGGGCAGTTAACATTTCAAATGGGTATTGCTCTACAAATTTAACTAATTTTTGAGCACCAGGCATTAATTCAATACCTCTCCAAAATGCAACTTTATGTTTTTCATCAATTAAATCCCAAAAAGCATTTAAACCATTTTTATCAACATATTCTTGAGGTAACATACCTGATAGATCTTTAAATCGTTTATCAAAATCTGCTACTACACCATCCATATCTAAATAAATGTAATGTTCTCCTTCTTCTTGTTCTTCTAAACCTAAAGCTAATTCTCTAGCAAATGCATTTATGCCAAAAGGATCTTTTTTCTTACCTTCATTTATTGTTTTATTAGTCCAACTTCTGAACATGATATTTCCATTTTCATATGCTTCACGTTCAATTTGTTCTAAATAATCATCTTGATTTACATTAGTAGTATTAATGCCATCTAATCTATCTTCATGATTTTGGTGAACGTGAATTAATTCATGAGCATATGATCTCATAATATCTTTAGGGTGTCTGCCTAATGTATATAATACTACTTCGTTATTATTAGGATCATAATAAGCTGTTTTTCCAAAAAAGTCTTCAGCATTTGATTCTTCATCATGTATAAAAGTAATTTTAGGGTAAGGTTTTAATTGTAAACCATCATCTTCCATACTTTTAGTTAATGATTTAATTATAGGTTTATAATTAAAAGTAGCTGGGTTTAATACTTCGTTTAGGTTTTTCTTTTTTCTATCTTCTTCTATTTCATCATATCCTGAACCATAAGGTGCAGCTTTACCATCTTGAGGATCATTTTCTTTTACTACATTACTCATAATAGTAAATATTTCTTCTACCTCTTCATCTTTTAATTGTTTAGGTAATAGTGGTCTTAATTTTTCAACAGATATTTTAGAAGCATTTCTAGCTGCTGTACCTGATGCCCCACCCTGTGTAATAATAGTACGTAATTCTAAATTATTATATTTATCTAATGCTTTAGTTCTTACAGCTATATCTTTAAAATCATCTTCATTACCTTCTCTAGCGCCAATTACAAATAATACTTCTTCATCTGGGTGTTCTTTAGCATAATTGTATACTGCTTGAATTGGTGGTTTAGGACTTAATTTTACTTCTACTTTAATGGGTAAGTATTGTTTATAAATGTCCCATATAATTAAAGATTCTTCAGGTGAAATACCATCTCTTTCTTTACCACCAATTAAAATAATAAACTCGTCTATATTAGGGTTTTCTTTTAAAGCTTGATCTACAACCTCAAAGTGCCCCGCAGTTGGAGGTTTAAAACCACCACCGTAAACAGCTACTACTTTTTTTTCTTCCTCTAATAAAGGACTTATTAATTCTTTAACTAAACTCATTAACTTAAAAATTGTTTTATTTTTGCTTGTGCTTCTTCTTTAGATACTGAATTATTAATTATCAATTGAACTTGTTCATCTGATAATAATTCTTTTAATTTATCATTTAATGCCGCTTTTGATTTATCTGATCTTGCTTGTGCTTTAGCATCTTTAGGTTTTGTACCTTGTGGTTTAAAAGGATCTAAATATTTTTTTACTATATCAGCTATATCAGTTAGTTTTTCGTCTTCTAATGTGTTAGCAACAGATACAAAATTATTGTCAAACATTGCTTCATATGCTTTATAATTATCAGTAACTGAAGCCCATGTTCTCATTACTATAGCAGGTGCTAAACTTCTATCTTTACCACCTGATTTATCAAATCTATCTTGGTTTTGTTTAAGTGAACGTTCTAAATCAGTATAAACATAAAGCATAAATACTTCATACCCTGCTTCTTCTAATTCCTTTTTTAAATTAGCTGTTTGTTTAATTGACGCCGCTGTACCATCTAAAATAAATGATTCTTTACCTTCTATTGTAGCTGCTACTTTACCTTTAAATTCTTTATTAGCTGCAGCCATTGCTTTAGCTGCTTCGCTTCTATCTTCAGGACCAGCATTTTTTAAATCTAATGATACATTGGCTTTTTTTAGTAGTTCAATATAGGCATTATCTACATTTAGTACCTTGATACCATCAAGATTTAAACCGCTTAAAACATAACCTTTACCAGCACCAGGAGCACCAGCTAGAATTATTGCTTTTGGTTTTTCAATTTGTTCTTTGATAAGATCGTACAGTTTTATCATGATATATTTTGTTATAAATATACGAAGAAAAAGTGGGGAAGCCTAGCCTCCCCACATTTAATTTATAAAAAATTATTTTTATATAGCTGATGAAGCTAATGTACTTGTAGATTCAAATGTTGGATCTAGTGGGTAATCAGGTCCGTTTGCTTGACTATAAACTGAAGCTCCATTTAGTTCTATATTAGTTCCTACTAATGTTAAAGTATCTCCTATTAAATCTCCGGCTACAAGAGTAACTACTACATTTCCTGTTCCTCCTGCTCCTATAGCTGCTGCTGTAGCAGTGAATGTATTTCCTGGATAATATAACCCAGTTGGAACAGTTCCGTCAATAGTAATTTCATCTAATGTTGTTCCACCACCAGAAACAATTACATCACAACTAATATTAGCACCACCACCTGAAACTCCACTTCCTTGAGCATAGGTAAATGTAACTCCAGTTTGTGTACCACCTGTTGCTCCTGATAAAGTTGTACTTGAAATTGAGCTTTCTAATGATGCAGTACCAGATAATTTAGCTGCTGCTATACCTCCTGCATTTGCTGGGTGTACATGATTAAATCTCATATTTTTATTTCCACTTGATTCATAGTAAGTAAATCTTACTGTAGATGCTGTACCACCACCTAATTGGTCATTTATTACATCAATATATGGAGTACCACCTGAGTCATCTACTGTAATAGGTTCTTTAAATAAAATCTGAATTTGAGAAGTTTCTCCAGTTATAGTATTAAGTGGAGCATTATTTTGATTAAATTCAGCACTTATAATTGGGTTTGTAGCAAAACCACCCGCATTACGTAGTTGATTATTTAACTGTATACGAGACATTTCTTGTAGATATCTTTGTTGAGAAATAAAGTCTTCGTATTGAAGTTGTTCTGTTAGATATTTTTTTCTTTGTTGATCCACTGGTAGGTCTTTAACATCTTGTCTTAAGACAAATGTTTGCCAATTTCCAGGATTTTCAGGATATGCATATAAAGCCATGATTTATGTATTTTTATTATAAATATATAGAAAGTTCGTTTACATTGATCTCTTTACTACTGTTTCAAATTTTTGAGTAGCTGGTTTATGTTTTGGATTCTCTAGATCAAATAATTTTTTAACTGATCCAAATATGTCTAAGTTTTCCTCTTGAGTACGAGGTGACTCATATATTTCCCAATTTTTACCTTTTATACGTTTGCCAGATTTATCTGCCCCTCTAGATTTAGATTTAAGCCATAATACACCTACTCTATCTATCTTTTTACCAAAGCATTCTTCATAACATTGAGCGTAAACAGCACCCTGTAGATCATATGTTGTTTGTAGATGATTTGATGTTTTAAAATCGATAACCCAACGTTCCATTTTACCATCAATTTCAAGTTCACATACTAAATCACAAGTACCTGCTACTTGTAATACATCTGAGAATAATGATACTTCTGTTTCAACTAATGTTGGTTTGTAAGTTTCCCAAAAATCAACAAAACGTAAAAACATTTGCCAAACATGAGGTGCCATTCTAGGATAACCACTTTCATTTAAATATTTTAATTCTTTACCTTCAAAATATTCTTCAATCATTTCATGTACTGCTGTACCTTCCTCTGCTGCTTTCTTAACAATCCATTCAGCACTATAACCTACTTTTTTAAGCCAGTCTTCAAAGTATTTGCCTTTAGGATAGGCATTTAAAACATAAGTAATAGATGGATAATATTCACCATTACGTCTGTAATACCTTGAATCAGGTAAGGTTATTTGCTTGTGATCGTCAGAGATCTCTAAAATTCTGTTGTATGATTTTTTTATCATATAGCTAATTTTCGTCCCAATAATGAAGAATAAGTTAGTGGAACTGTTTTTTGTATAAGTCTTGTGAAATCTTCGAAACCCATTTCACTCGGGTCCTTATCTTGCATATCTACGAGATAGACTTCTTTACCTTGTGCCATTAAATTTTCACAAAAACGTAAAGCTTGTTTAATTGCATCCTTATCCAGAGCAATATAAATTTTATCAACTAATGAAGTAACAATTTTCTTCATTAAATTCTTTTGTATGTTTTTTCCTAATAAAGGAATTGCATTTCTTTTTATAGCAATAGCATCAAATGGTCCTTCACATAATACTATTGGAACATTCCAATTAATTAAATGTTCATTTGGAATAATGTCTCTACTTACTTGAGGGTTTCTATATTTTACGTATGGTTCTTTTTCAAATGAACGAGCGGTAAAATAATTTATATTTCCATCTTTATCATATGTTGGTAATATAACCATATTTTTATACAAACCTTCTTTACAATATCCTATATTATATTTAAGTATATCGTGTTTACTTACATTCCTCTTTTTTAAGTACGCAATAGCGTGTCTAGCCATGATATCGCTGTTATCAACGTCATTTAGGCCAATAAACTCATCTGGTAGTGATACACTGGTTTGTGCTTTAGGCACATAAGTACTATCTACATTTTTAGATAATGACTTAGCTTCATTAATTTTATCTTGACTAGCACCTGCTATTCTTAATAATAAACTAATAGATTTACCTTTTTTACCACAAACCCAACAATGCCAAGGGTTATGTCCATCTTTACTTTCAGTAAAATTAACTTCTAATTTTGGTTTATGGTGTTTACAGCTAGGGCATTGGTAAGCCATATTACCACGTGCAGTTTGTTTGCCCGTGCCAAGTACTGAATTTACTAATGTAACTAATAACTGATTCACCATAATGTATAATATACGTTAGTGTTTTTTAATTTCCACTGGGTCTTCAAATTCTTTAATTTCAGCGAAATCTTTGGTATAAAATTTGCCTAATATATTATCATTAAAAAACTCATCTGGTTTCTCTAACACTTGGTATAGCATCTGGTATTTTACTTCAAAATAGGTTAGTAATTTTTTGCTTGGGACACATTTAATAATACTTCGTTCCCAATCTGAAGCTTTACTTTCTTTAAGTAAAGTTTTAATTTCTTTTTGTGAACCATAATATGTTTTCCAATCCGATTCTTTAACAGCTAATTTATAAGACGGTTTACGTCCTATTACTGTACCTAAAGCTTCTAGTTCTTTTTTTCCTAGTTTTACTTTTCTAGTAAAAAATAATACTTTTTTACCTATGTAAGTTTTGTCTGAAGGTTTATGTTTTACCTGATAGACAAACCCATAAGTATTAGGAGGGAATTGTGTTATATCATTTATAGTTTCACCATTATAGGTCCAACTCATAATTATTTGCTTTAATTAGACATTATCGCAACATGGCAATACATATTGAATTATTTTCCAATATAATATTTTTCATGTTTACTATCATTTGCATTCTTCATAACAAAATTTATAAAAGACGGAGGAGTTGGCGTATTATTAAAATTTTTATTATTGTTTTCGATTATTTTTTTATGTTCTTCGGGTATATTAGGCATTTCACCTAATTTTTTCCATATAGACTTTGATTCTTCTCGTTTAGCTAAGTACCATCCATGATAAGCTTTTAAAAAATATAGCATGTAATCACCAGGATACCCAACATCATATTTTAAAGGTGTTGAATTTATATATTGTAATCCTAAACAAGCATATAAATAAGCTGAATGATGATCTTGTTTTTTAGCAAAATGTTTACTTAAAAATAGGTATGCTTCTGGTCTAGTAGGTAGGTAAGATGCTGATAGTTGTAATTGGGTTCTTTCCCAATCATTTCTTCTTCCTATCTTATTTACTTGTTTCCATGTTTTTAAAAGACAATTATAAGATAAATCTATATCTATATCAACTAATAATTCTGCAGCTCTTAAAAAATAAGATAAAGCAGCAGCTCCTTGTCCTAATTGTTCATAAGCTTCTCCTAATTCAGCATTAAAATGAGGATTAAGAGGATCATCAATATAATTATGTAAATGTGTTTGTAAATTACTCATCGATATCCCATTTTAATTCATCTAATAAATTTAAAGGCATTTTTAATGCATAAGCGGCATTATCTTGATAACCATAAGTCATAATTAAATTACCATCTTTTATAATTAAACCACAAGCAAACTCAATCATCGCACCCATAAACTTAAATTGCTCTGATATTCTTTTAACTTTCCAATTTTTGTCCCATATTATAAATCTATGGTAATATTGAGCATCTTTCTTTTCATTTTGGTGGTGGTAAAAATGTGTATCATGAGTTATGCATATTCTATCTCCATCATTACCAAAAGGTATTACTTGTGAACCCCCTCTTACTCCTAAAGGTAGATCGAGTTCTTGATCACTTTTAAATACTACCTCACTTGATATCATATCTAACATACCTTCTTGTGCCTTATGTTTTGATTTATCTTCAGGATTAACTTTAATTATTTCTAACGGGTTACACCATCTAACATAATGGAAAGGCATATCTAAAATAGGCATCCAATTTTTTTCTAAATGTGTATGTGGGTTTACTTCAACTCTTTCTCTAGTTGTTTCATAAACTCCATTTGGTCTAACATCTAGTTTACATAACTCCATTCTACCTTCTCCATTAGTTTTAGTATCTCGTCTTACACCACAATAGTATAATTGACCTTCCCATCTAACTAATCTAACATCTTCTAATCCAATAAAAGTCCAAACTGGTTTTATATCATGTTTTGATGTATTAATTTCTGTAGATGAAATTACTTCTAAAGTATTAGGATCTAATTTACAAAAATAGTTTTTTGTTCTTAATTTAATATCATCTTCAGGATTTAAATAAGATAATGTACCCCATCTACAGTGGAAATTTTGTCCAAATTCATCATGATATAGAATATAATGTACATTCCTAATATTAGCAATTATATCATCGTTGTCATCTAAGTAAATAGAAACATTACAAAGACCCATACCTCTACCTTGCTCTTCGGATAATAATAATGGAGTAATACTTCCACCATTATTAATTACAAATTTAGATAAATTGTTTAACATACATTATTTATAATGTTGACCACCTAACCATATTACAAATGATTTTCTTACACCTTTTGTAACTGGAGCTACTCTATGCATCATAAATGAGGGGAAAATAAATACACAACCTGCTCTTCTTTCCGCTTTAGGAAAAGGACCACTCATACTTCCACCTTGGAATAATTCTAAATCTCCTCCTTCATATTCATCAGGTTCAGATAATTGAACTGTAATAGATACTTTTCTTTTAGATAATAAACCTGGACCTATATCAGCATGCCAATCGTAGTGTCCTTGTTCTGAAGCATAATATTCAGTATATTGTATTTGTTCTGGGATTAATGTTAAGTCAAAATTCCATAATGCAAAATTAGCTTCTACGGCATAATCAGATAATTTTTCATATAGCCAAAACCAATCATTATTATGAGGTACCCATTTTACTTTAGATGATCTTACTTTTTTATCATCACCTCCAACAGTACTTGCTTGTTGAAAAGGTAAAGAAGCAACATCTTGTTCTATTCTATTTAATTCTTCTTTACTAAATCCATTAAGAATATAGTAATAATTTTGTAAATCAACTTCTTGTTGATCAAATGCATAGCTTTGAAACATAGTTATATAATTTTTTCGACATCGAATATACAATCCTCATTTACATAAGGCAAGCTTTCTATGACTTCTGTTAAATTTCTTCCATGATACAACCCACTATTTGTTTCTAATTGGAATGGGTTTGATTTAATATTGTTGTGTATATCATACCCAAATACCTTTGGATTAGTTCCTATCCAAAATACAGTAGATGGTTTTCTTAAAGCCATTGCTAAATGTTGAGCAAAACTATCAATAAGATATCTTTTTTCAGCCATACTTAATAGTATAGCTACTCTTCTAATAGATCCTATTTCTTCTTTTACATCTTTATATTTAGGTTGTTTTGGGTTTTTTATCAAATATATAGTATGAGTATCTTTATATTTTTCTATTAATTTTTTAGTTATTTTAGGTGGAATATCTCTTACCCAGTTATAAGGTACTTCAGGTGAAGCACCCCCATGAGGTTGAATCACCATTATAGGTTTATCTGATTTATATAATTTTGTATATGATTGTATTTCCTGATCATCTAAATAAATATCTGGTTGTTGTCCCCAATATTCTAAATCTAATATTTTAAACCATGTTTCTAGTAAATGTTCCTTTTGAAAAATATGATTTTGTTCATAATAAGGTTCTCTAGCTATAATTTTACATTCTTGGTCTTTTATATATTGTTTCCTAACTCTATCTCTATCTGCTAATTGAAATGAAGCATGAACATTAGGATTATTTTTAAATACTAAAGGATGACCTGAAACTGTTATTATTTTATCTGTGGGATATTTGGCTTTAAGTCCTTTTACAACAGCAGTTGCCATTAATACTTTACCTATTCCACCAGGTATATCAAAAATTATATTCATGCTTGTATATTAAAATTAATTACTGCTCTATGTCTATTACCATAAAATGGTTCTACTGAATGAATAGTATCATGTGGCCAAATTAATAACATTCCTTCTCTAGGTCTAATATAATGTTTTTTTCCTCCTATATGAAAAGCAAAAGCACCACTATAAGGGTGGTCTTTTAAAGGATCACCATCATCCAAATAATAACCACCAGAGTACATTAAAGGTTTTTCTTCTTTATGTTGCCATCTATTATGATTGTGGGCATTATGTCCTCTACCTGCAGTTGGTTCATAATATTGAGCCCAACTTTCAGTTATTTTTCCATCTTTACCTGTTAATTTTTTAAAACCCGCTTTTATTCTTCGAGTAATAACATCTATATCTTTATTACCTGTATTTTCTTCTGGTTTATATTTCCATTCATTTAAAAAGTTATTAGGTTCAACAAAAAATCTACTTCCTATAGGTTGTAATTCATGATCTTCAACCCATTCTTCTTGATAATCATAATTAATTTTATAATTATCTTGTCTATGTTTATCATATTGACCAGGTAATTCTTGACCCATTCTTTTTTGTTCTTGAGTTAAAATTTTAAACCCAAGTTTATTTATTTTTTTAGTAATAGGACAATCTACAAACCTCCTCTTATAAACTGGTATAGGAGCTAAATGAAATATATTTTCTTTATCCGTTGGATGAAATATCATAGTTTTCTATTGTTGTAATATCGGAATCTTTTCCAGGGTCATGTTTAAAATACGCTTCTTTTGATTGGTCCGCACGGAAATGTTTCTTTTTTCTTAAATCCCAAAATGCCCAATCTAAACCTCTTTTTAGTTTAGCAACATTTTCTACATAATCAATCATTTTTTTAGCACCCTCTGGCCATACTATATAAGCAGCAATACTAGGTTCATTTGGAATTAACCAAAAAGCATCTAAATCTTCAACTGATGCTAATGCTTCAAAATATAAATCAGGAGCTTTTGCTCCAGTCATTTCAACATCATCTTCAAATATAAAATATGGTTGATCTTGTTTTGAACATTCATCTAATAAATTTAAATGAGTATAATTGGCACAAACTAAAGATGGAACGTGTATTCCATGTTTTTCGTAATCATTACCTTCAATAAATTCTTTATCAAATTCTGTTAGATTATATGTTTGCCCATCCAAAGCGTCAACAAAATCAAAATTTATATGTTGAAACATATGAGCCATATGAGCACGTCTGTCTTCACGTCTTTTAAGTGATATTACTTTTACTTTATACATGGTTAAAATATTGTTTTAAATTAATTTTAGTTTTTATTTCTTTATTAAATTCTTTTTGTATTATACTAATACTATATTCTTGGTCTTTTAATCTATCATCTGATACTCCTAATACATAATCAGGATGATAATATTCAATGTATTCTTCTAATGTACAATTAGCGTATTTCCACATTGCAAATTCTTCTACTAATCCTTTTATACTATTTTCTTTAGCTATTTTAATTAAATCTTCCCCTAGATTTATGTCTCTAGAATAAACACAACCAAAATTAGGAATAATTAAATTTTCATTCCATTCCCAATGATATTTAGGAATTTCTAATGCTATTGATTCTAAGTTAGTTATTAACTCAATATATGTTTTTTCTGATTGAAGGATTGGATGATCATCTGGTATTGCTTCTAATAATGCTACATCAGGTTCTTTATGATGAGCATATAATGGTATTTGTATAGGTTTTTTAGATAACATTGTATAAAAATTATCATCTAAAGGTGATGATAAATAACAATCCCAATCTAACATTAATACTTCACCCCATTCTTTTAATGCTTTATTTAAAACGGTTAATTTTTTTCCATAAATACTTTTTCCACTAAATTCATCTTCTTCCATTAAGACACAATTGTATCCTCTTTCTTTAAATTTATTTAAATTTTCCTTACCCCAAACATATACAACTTCATCTTCAGATGATATTAAAGGTATTTTGGGGACTTCTAACCATTTATCTTGTTGGTCCCCCCACCAAGTTCTTATAAATTTTAATTTAGACATGATTAAAATAAGGTGTTATTTTTGTTATATTATCAATGTAATCATTGAATTTTTTTCCTAATTTATGTAATCTAGCATCAAAAATAAATTTATCATTACTAGAACCTCTTAATACAGTAGGTAAATATTTTTCTATATATTCTTCTAATGTACAATCAACCTGTATTAATGTAGCAAATTCATCTACTACAGTTTGTAAATCATAATTAATTGCTATATCATATAATTTTTGAGCAAAATCTTTATCTCTACAATACACAAAACCAAAATTAGGAGCTACATATCCATCTTCCCATTCCCAACCATATTTTTTAAATCCTTTTTCTAATATGTCTAATTCTTTTTGTAATTCAATACTTTGGTTTGGCGGTAAAATTTCTAATATAGCATCTTTAGTATCTTTATGTTGAATATAAAGAGGAATTTGTACCGGTTTAGTTTTTAACGTGTTATAAAATTTTTCATCTAAAGGTTTTATTAAATAACAATCCCAATCTAGTAATAATACCTCACCAAATTCTTTCATTGCTTCTTTTAATGCAAGTAATTTTTTACCAAATGCATTATATTTACCTTCAAATATAAAATTAGTATTATAGGGTCTAGTTTCCCATCCTCTATCAATCATCATTTGATTGTTTTCATCCCCCCATACATAAACAACTTCATTTTCCAATAATGGACATGGAGGTATCTCATGGTTTATATCATTACCCCAAAGTACTCTAATTATTTTCATGATAATTTTTCCAATGTTTATTCCATCTTATATCTGTAAGGTATTTACTACAATCAAAATCTTCAACTAATTCTTTAAACCATCTATCTGTTTGTAAATTTTGGGTATTAATTTTATCTAGCCAAACATGCTCAAATTCAACTTCTTTATTTAAATTAGGATTTTCAGGTAAATACCATTTTTCAGCTTTACCTTTATATCTTGTATAAGGTAAAATACAATTATGATGTGATAATGATATTTTATTAGTTAAAGTATTTATATGATAATCATTTTCTCTAATAATATGACCTAAAATACCCTGATCAGTTAATAACCAAAACCACTCTGGTATGTTTTCACCATTTGTAGTAACTAATTTTTTGTGCCATTGATGATATTCTTTTAATAATTCTATGTTATTAAAACATAAGAATGATGTATTAGGTGACCAATCATCTACATTATAGTTTTCAATCCAAGGTATATGAGTAATTTCACTTTCAAATTTTTCTTTATCAAAATAATAATAACCTCTACCTATTTCCCAATGTGCTATTGTTAAATCATTTGTTCTTACCCATTCAGGTAGTGGTTGTTTAACGATCATATCTTGGTCTAAGAAAACAAAAGGTTCAGTTTGATGGGCTAAACATTTTATTTTACCACTAGTCCAAAAATAAGCAGCATCTATGTCTGATTTAGAGTAATTATTTAAATATTTTATATCTATTTCATCATACAAATCTAATAAACCAAATCTTTGATAAAATGAAGCACCAACTGAATCAGTATACAATTTAATTGGGCCATTATATTTTTTCCAATACACTGCTGATAACATTGTATATAATATTTGATGGTCAAGTTGATCGTATGTGTTAGATTTTAATTGTTTTGTAGATTCAAATCCATGACCTCTTAACCTATCTCTATTAAAGAAAGGTTTAGTCCAATTTACGTGAATTGCTTTCATGAATTTTTTCTTTTAATAACTTAATATCAATTTTTTTTCCTGCATTTATACATCTATATAAGTAATATAATTCTTTTTCATTGTCTTGTAAAAGACGTTTATCAAACCCATAGTGTCTATAATGTAATGGAGAATCTTCACGACTCCAAATACCATATAAATTAATTGCATCAGAAAACATTTGTTTTTCATTGTCAAATACGTTGATTGTTAACGTATTATGTGGAATATTATCCCTAACTAATAGTTGTTTTAACATTAGTTGTTCTGAATAAATCATATAATTAGGGTCCATACCTTCAAAATCCATTATAGTAAATTCTTCGTGATTTTGTAATACCCATTCACCATACATTTTAGCAAATTTAGGATCAGGTAAATAAAATAATGATACATTGGCTGCTAAATCTAATTCATAAGGAGAAGGTTTAGATAAACGAGCACAATACCTATCTTCTTTAGCTGGATACCAAGGATAAGCTTGTTCTTCATGAGTATATAATACTTCATGTTTTAAGTGTTCATCTATATTAGTGAATATTAAAAAATCATGATCTATTACTATTATGGGTTCTGTTGCTTCACTTATAATTTTTGTTTTACAACTTGACCAAAATATTTCACGGTTAATTTTTTCAGGATAAGATAAGTGTTTAATTTGATCCCATAATGAAAATACATCAAGGTTAGACAGATATTTTTCTGTCATTTCATCACAATATAAAATAGTAGTATGTTCAGGATGATATTTCTTCCATAGACTTACGGAAGCAAATAACATAACTAATTTAAATTCATCATAAAAGGAATTATCCTTCTTGACGTTTTCTATTACCCAAATTGCTTTCATATAACTTTTTAAATGTAACATCTGTTTTAGAATAATTTACTGCTAAATACCCATTAGGATGTTGTACTGTAGCATGAGGTACTTCTTGAGCTATTACTCCTTGATATGTACCATATCCAAATTTTTCTGGGTTTTTATAATTCCAAGTATAAATGTTGATTCCTGATTTTGATTTACCTATACATCTAATGTTTTCTTTTAATCTTCTATCAGAGAAAACTGATGAAAATACATCATTTAAATCTTGAAAAGCAGTAGATCCATAAGTACCTGAAGTATATAAATTAGTAGCTTGGGATAAAGTAATTAGAGCACCCGAAGCTGTATTTGCTCTCCAACCTCCAAAAGTATACCCATAAGTCATAATAACATTAATACCAACATAATTAGATCTATTAGATAATCCTACATTTTGATATCCTTGAAGAGTACCAACATTAGTTACAGAACGCCAATTTGTAAATGAAACTTTTTCAGCATTTGTTACACCATGTAAATTAATTCCAAAAGGTCTATCTTGATTTCGTACACGAGCCGAACAAGCATTATTTGTAGTTGTTGTTCCTGCATTTACCATTGCATTACCAACACAAGGTAATAAATAAACTGTCCAACTACTACATCCTTGATTAATGTTAGTATTATTCCAATATGGCCAAGAAAAACAAGCAACAAAGGCATTATTAAAAAATCCTTGACAATCACAAGGCATTAAAGTACCTGAATTATTTCCTCTTAGTTTTAAATTATTATTTCCAAAAGATCCAAAATACATATATTTTTTATATTAAATCATTAACATTATTGTCACCGTATGTTTCTATTAAACGAGATTTTAACTGAGCATAAGCATATTCATAAGCACTCCCTGTTATTAAATCCATAGTAATTCTGGCTTTAGTAACTTCTTCACTACCAGTTGTAATAATTTCAATTTTTTGATTTCTTTGTCTTATGACTTCATTTCCATCATCATCGTAATCAATATAATCAACTAATCTATCTTCAAAAGAAGATGAATATGTAGTTACTACAACTTGTTCACTTTGTGTTAACGGAAACTCAATATATTGGTCAGCTGCTAATTCAGTTTCATTTGCAGTATTAATTACACCACTTACAAAACCACTAGCGTCTGAGTCATGATAATCTTCTTGATATGTAGGAAACATCGGTTCAGATGCTTCTTTAGAAACATAATATCCAATTGTAGTAGCCACATATCCTAATGATTTTATTAGCTGGTAATGGTCAATTCTACAATATAGGCTATTATATGTTGCTTCGTTCATGTCTTTAAAAGACCCTGTTATTAGTAAACCCATTTTTTATTTATTTAATTTTTCTATTTTTTCGTTTAAATCTTTTATTGCTTCAATAAGTACTGCTACTAATTTTTCATATTTAACAGCTTTATATCCATTTGGTCTTGTTACTACAATTTCTGGGAAGAATGCTTCAATTTCTTGTGCTATAATTCCTATATCGTGTCCTGTATTTTCATGTATACCTTCTTTAGCTATCCAATCGAATTGTACACCATTTAATTGTATTACT
>CAACVC010000146.1_pt1 | contig 15988 bp, 27 predicted proteins | sample 2381761 | NCBI WGS metagenome assembly CAACVC01 (sample SAMEA5211966, study PRJEB30684) | marine metagenome | biome: Marine; feature: Epipelagic; material: Water | collected 2015-10-15 | depth 45 m
TTGTTCGCCTTAGTGATATGAGTATCACCAACGCCTTTATCAACAACTCTACTCGTATTCTGTTGTTTCTTTCATTAAGATACTCATACCACCCATCAGCATCTTTACTTAGTATCTCATTCACAAACTCATCTCTGTATATAGTCCATTCGTGTTTAGTGTTAAGCATTATTATCTCTCCACATCTCTCAGGTAGTTCAGGAGTATAGTGTAAAGTATCATCAAAGATATACTCAGTCTCTAACTCCTTCTTATCTTCTTTCTTATCTTCGGTTTCCTTTATCTCTTTGGTCTTATTCATAGGTCTCAGTTCGTCATAGTGTAAGGATTGATTCTTCTTACCATTCTCACATAGAACTCTACTCACTATCTTATTCACATCAGTCTCAAAGTAAGCGTGTTGGTTCTCTACTCTTACTACGATTGCTGGTCTGTTAGATGGTTTGATGTAAGTATGTTTAAAGTCAGCAGGATTATAACCTAAGTAATGACCTCCGTGATAATCTCTTACAATAAGTCTTACATCAGCACAGATACACCACTTAACTAAGTCTAAGATAGTAAGGGTTTGTTCTTCTTCTTCCTTACTATACTTAGGGTCTATGTTCTGTAATTCCACCTTAAACAAGTCATCATCTAAATCTTGTAATCCTATCTCTTCTTGTAAAGGATATACCAGAGACCCACAAGTTATAATATCACGGATATAGATACTATCTTGATTAGCGACTTTCCATAGATTAAAGATGTCCTTTTGTTCTTGATAAGGTAATGAAACCCAGTAATCAATAATCTCTTTACCAGTTGTCTTATTACCTCGCTTACCAGTTGTATTGTAGGCAGTTGTATATTTCTTCACACTCCTATTCTTAGAATATTGATTGATAAGGTAATCGTAAGCACAAGTAAGTTTATCATCTGTCCCTTCATAGTTAGTTTCCTTACCTAATGCGGTATAGATAGGAGCAGTCTTATCCCATACTCGCTCACTACCGAAATACACATTAGACGGATAATTACTTGTAGTTAGAATACTGAAAGTTGCCCTTGTAATACTCTTTAAGAACTTCTCCACATCAGCATCATCTTCTAAGAAGTAATCATCAGGTATAACGATAAGTTGAGGAGGCGACCCTTCTTCTTCTCCTACCGCCATTCTCTTCACATCTTTATACAAGTTCTCCTCAATCGTATCTCTTATGAGTTTCTTAAATCTTTGTCTCAACTGACCTTTCAGCATCGGTAATGTTCTCGCTTGTTCGTCAGGTATATCAAGAGTTATAGGTGAGTTAAACATCTTAAACTCTTTGACTTCCTCGTTTATCTCACGACCATCACCGCCATAATTCTTGACTCTACCCCTGAAAGTAATATCTGGGACGACACTTACTTTTACCATATATATACGAATATATATTAATTTACCTTTATATCCTTTGTGTTTTATACAAATATCAACAAATCAAATAAAATCAAATTTTTAGAAAATAACAATTTACAATCACAGCGAAATCAAATTTTTATAATTTACATAGATTACAGCACTTATGGAGCAGGTAAGACATTCGGCGAGTTAGACTCAGGTTCAGGTTCAGGTTCAGGTTTAGACTTAGTAGGGACAAGAGGTTCTGGTTTCTCTGGTTGTTCTTCATCTGTGTCTTGTCCTACTGGTGGGTCAGGTGGAGGTTTCCTTTCACACATACACAAGTTAAAATTATCACTACAACCTAACCTAAACTTACAGTAGCATCTTGACTTAAATATAACAACTAGTATTCCACTTACCGCTCCCAGTATTAGACCTGTCGCACCAGCGAGTTCGTTTATGTTAAACTCTTGTAATATACCCATTATATATATAACTTATAAATTTTTCTTTGCTCTACTTACACATCTTTTAAAACCGAAGGACTTAGGGTTGCTATGTTGCTGACGACATCTCGCCTGAGCGACCGCACTTGCTACTTCTTGGTCTTGTCTTATTGCTTGTCTTTGTTGTGCTTGTGATGACTGCTGTGTCCTAAGTGAGGGCAGTTCTGGATTAGTTAGTCTTGCTTGTGCTATTGTCCTACTTCTATTTAAGTTCTCTACCTGTTGTATCGCTTCTTTTTTAGCATCTAATACACCAGCACCTCTAATCTCCGCAGGTATATTGACTGCTTGTTGTTGTATCATACTCGCATCATCTACCGCACCTTCTACTCTTTGCTGGACTTCTTCCCCTGTCTTCATACCCATATAAGCGAGACCTACGCCTACGCCTACCGCTCCTATCTTAGCACCTAATTTTAGTCCCTTCTTAACTTTCTGTCCTAATCTTTGAGTAAAACTTCCCATTATATATATAGTAAAGATTATTTACCTAGACTTGTTCCATATTCTTTATTATAACTTTCCATTAGTCGTCTTATATCATCTTTCTTACCTTCTCTTTCCGCCATCTCCATACCTCTCACTATACTTTCATCTCTCTTCTTTACTTGTTGTTTATTGTATGAACTTAGACCCATACCTATCGCTACTCCTACTGCTCCTACCTTAGCACCTAACTTTAATCCACGCTTCACTTTATCTGCGAGTCTTTGTGATACTTTCATTATATATTAGTCTTAGATTATTTTACACCACAAAACCTTTCTGCCTTCTTAATATCACTCTTGGTTGATGCTGTCCCCTTACCACCTCGCCCTAAATATCTTGCTACACAGTCAGCACCGAACTCTGTTCCTTGTCCGCCAGTAGGCACATCTTTCCTGAATTGTTGTAGTTTAGGTTGCTCTGTTGCTGTATCATCAGTCATCGCTTCCCCATACAAGTCCCCTGTGCTATGAGTTATATTTCTCTCAATAGGAGTAGGTTTCGCTTTGATGCCTACAATACCTTTTAATACTTGTAATCCTCTCATCTATAACTTACCTGATATATTAAAATCATCACAATCACAAACAGGTATTAGGTAGTGTGGTATATTAAAAGTTCCTGTAATCTTAGACTTCCATTCTACTCTATCGGGGTGTTTGATTATCTTACACTTGTTAGTAAATTTAAATAAGTAATACACCTCCCACCCATTCTCTACATCTTTCTCTGCTTCTATTACTTTACCACAAGTTAGTAGAGTCTCATAGAATCTATAAGAAGGACAAGTCCTACCCTTGATTTCTACTATAATCTTCTTCTCATCATTCTTAAAATCTAACTTACCGAATAAACAAGCAGGAGGATTCTTAGGGTCAATACTATCTATATCTATATCATCATCATCTCTGTAAAACTTACAATCAAAATACTTCTCTATATAAGGTCTTAACTTGTTCTCTGTCTCTCTACCTTGTTTCCACTTTCTTAGATTAAACTGAAATCTTGATGTCTGGATAGGGGGTTTGTAAATCTCACTCATATTTTATAATCTTATAAATATAAAATTTTCGTGAATTAAACGCACTTACTTAAAAATACAAGAATATTATAACTTATAAGATATAATGGTTAAGAAAACGAAAGCACAGTTAGAAACTGAAAACTTAAACTTGTCTAATAAGATAGAAGAGTTAGAGGAGAAACTCGCCTACATAGAAGAAAATAAATACTACGCTCTAAAAGAAGAGTTCGGTAATCCACATAACACAGATGAAGACTGGATAAACTATATCAACAACCTTCATAACTTAGTAGCGGATACAAGGAGAGACTTAGATACAGCACTAATGCTCTGTAAAGGATACAGAGAAGCATTAGAAGAAATACCTAAGCAGATTAGAGCAGATAGACCTTGTCGTTAAAATTAAACTAAGGCATTCGCAAAGTAATTGTCGCCCATAATATTAGGACTACTTATCTCTAACTGGTTAAAGTCCTTGTGTATCATCTTATAATCAGGTAAAGTTGTATCTATATACATAAACCTAAATTTTCTATCATAGATGTATCGCAATACATCAAAAAATTCTTTCTTAGGTATAAGTATCACTTCATCAAAGATACTATCTAACTCTTTCTTATTCTTGTTCTCAAACAATACAAGATGACTACAAGTCTTTCTTAACTTAGGGTCAATCTTATTATAAGTTTGACTTGTAGCAATAATACTTAAACTTCCACCCTTACCGCATAGATGTCTTCTGTTAAAGAATATCCTGTGTAGTAAGTTTTCTATATCACTCTTACCCTTACCTCTTATATCACTAATACAATCGTCAAGTATGAGAAGCACCTTATCTCCTGTATCTTTTATCATATCTAACATAGACCTTATATTCTCCTCTGTCGCAACTTCGTATTTCTGGTCGTCTGGTAATAACTCAAAGGGGTCGTTCTCCATAGTATTCACAGATGGACTAAATAAGAATACTCGGTCAAACTTCCTATTAAAGTTCTTGTGTGCCTTAGTGGTTAGATTAAGTAATAGATTAGTCTTACCACTACGAGGTTTCCCTATAATCAACATAGCAAAACCTCCCTGCTGTGGTAAAGGTTTAGGTATTGATGTATCCGCATCATCACAGGTAAATTTAAACTTACTTATGTTTATCGGTTGTTCCAGTATCTCTTCCCTTATGGTTGTTTCCATCTATATATAACATAGTAGATTTTATTTTACCTTTTTCTAACTCCTGCCTATCCTTAGGGACAAATAAGTCGTGATACTTTTGTAAGTATATACTATCTACTCGTCGTCTGCTCTTAGGTCTCCACGACTCATAAAACAATACTTCCATTATACTACACAGCACATAATTAACCTGCTATTCTAAATTTAAGTCTGGGGTCAGGTGGAGGTTCATAAGTCATTCCACCTTCTACACCATAATCAGGTTCTTCATCAAAAGAAACTTGTTTATCTTTTTGTATATTAACTTCTACCTCAGGCATCAACTCATCTGGGACTAAGTCTGGTTGGTGTGGTTCATCAAACTTAACTCTATTATCTGCTGTGTGGTAGTGGTAATAGTTGTTGATGACTGGTTGTTGTGGTGGAGGTTGTGGTTGATAGTATGGATTAAATCCTCCTTGATAGGGTAAGTTGTGTTGTCCCTGAACTGGATAGTAATTCATACGAGGATTAAGTTGTGGAGGTTGTATAAACTGCTCTGCTGGTGGTTCTTCTTTCACTAACTTAGATTTACGAGGTCTGCCTCTCTTCTTCTTAACTGGTGCTTCTATCTTGTTCTCTAAGTTCATCTGTGCTTCTTCGTGGAGTTGTTCTGCTTCTTGTTGTTTCTTCTTAGCAAGGTTCTCTGCTCTCTTTTGTCTCGCTTTCTCAAACGCCTCCTTCTGTGCCTGTGAGCGTTCTTTCTTAGGTTTAGGTGCTGGTGCTGGTGCTGGTGCTGGTGCTTGTTCTACTCGCTCAATCCCTTTCTCATCTACAATATCTTCCATTATACAATAACTTATATATTTTCGTTTAATTTTTAAAATAAAAATCTTAATTAAAGTAAGTAATGGTAGAATTAACGAAGAATCAAGTATATTATCGTAAGAATAAAGAACACTATAAGAAGGGAGGTAAGTATTACAAGTATGTCGCTAAGGATACTGGTATAACTGGTAAGATGAAGATTGAGAAGGGTAAGTTTATTATATCCTTTACTTAATAATGAGATGCTTAGAGTTGTTTAGTGGGACTTGTTCTTTTTCTAAGTGCTGTGATAAGTTAGGATTTGAGACATTAAGTCTAGATAAGTATGATGATAGAGCAGATATAGTAGAAGATATACTTGACTGGGATTATACGAAATATCCTAGTGGATACTTTAACTTAATCTGGGCGTCTCCTCCGTGTGAGAAGTATAGCAACTTACAACACATACATTCTAATAAAGAAGAGATAGAGAAAGGGTGGATAGAAGCAGATAAGATAGTAGCAAAGACATTAGAGATAATCTATTACTTTAAACCTGACTTCTGGTTCATAGAAAATCCATACAAGGGTCAGTTAAAGAAGAGAGATGTAATCAAGAAGCATAAGTATTATATTGTTGATTATTGTAAGTATGCTGACTGGGGTTATAGAAAGAGAACTTGTATCTGGACGAATAAGAGAAAGTTTAAACCTAGAAGATGTCATAAGGATTGTAATAGTATGGACTATGATGGAGTAGGTCATAGAACAGATGTATCGTATCTAAGTAATATAGATGATAGACATAGAATACCACCTGAATTAATTTATTGTTTAATATATAATGGTTAAGATTACTTATAAAGGTGAGACACGAGATATACCGAAACGATACTTACCTGATACATTAAAAGGTAAGGATAGACAGAAACAGATTAAATCTATCTTTGAGAAGAAGGATAGACCTAAAACAAAAGTTAAAGAACGCAGGTCTTCTCATACAGTCAAATTTGATAAATTATACGGTGATAAGTTAGATAAGATGAAGGGGGGACGAAGTAAGAGAAACATAGCGAAGATTACAGGCATACCTTACAAGGCGTTAGATGAAGTTTATAAGAAAGGTGAGGGAGCATTCTATTCATCAGGGAGCAGACCTAACCAGACGAAGGACTCGTGGGGGAGAGGGAGAATGTATGCGTATATAACTGGTGGGGCGAAAGTTAGAAAAGCGGATAAAGACATAACAGACAAATACAAAGTAAAATTTAAACATTAAGTATAGTATAATGGTCAAAACCGAAGGTTCATCAAACTCTAACAGAGTTAAGTTAGTTATAAAACCATCTACAAGAAAGGGTAAGCGGTTTAGTGCTGTATTTAGTGATAAAGGTAAGCAAGTTAAGATTACTCACTTCGGTCAAAAGAATCCTAAGAAAGGGACATACATAGACCATAAGGACAAAGAGATACGAAAGAATTATAGAGCAAGACACGATGCTACTGAGAAGAAGTTTCATAACAACCCTAAACGAGCATCTACTCTATCTAGGTTTATCTTATGGGGTGAAGCAACAAATTTAAAAGATGCTGTTAAAGATTATAAGAAAAGATTTAATCTCTCATAGTATATATAATGACGAGTAATACAACCGACGGACTTGTAGATTTAGAAGTATCCTCAGTAGAAGTTCAGTATGGGATAGGTGTAGGAGATAATGCGAATCAAGGCACAGACGGACAAGTCTTAGTTAGTGGAGGTATAGATAAACCTATGAGATGGGAGGCAGTATCAGGTGTAGGTAATGAAAAACTTACAGCATCTACTAACATCACTATATCTCCTGATGGTTATTATGATGGGACAACTGCCTCTACTATAACTGCGTCCTCTCCTGCTTATACAGGTGGAGATGGTATAGATGTAAGTGTAAGTGATGTTATAAGTGCTGATGTAGATGGGACAACTATAACTAATACAGGAGGCGATGGGACAGAATTAGCAGTAAAGAAAGTCCCTCAATCTCTTACTGCTGGGACTGGTATAACTTATAGTGCTGGGACTACTTTTGATGGTTCTTCTGCTATAACTATATCTTCTTCTGGTAAGACTTATACGGGGACTGACCCTATATCAGTAGATAATACAGGAGATACTATCGGTCTTAATATTGATAGTAATACATTAGAAATAACAGCAACTAACCTAGCAGTAAAGAAAGTCCCTCAATCTCTTACTGCTGGGACAGGTATAGGATTTAGCACAGGCACGACTTATGATGGTTCTACTGCTATAACTATATCTGCTACTGATGATACAGAAGATAGTTTAACTTGTTATACTCGGTTCGCTCCTGCGTCAAGTGAAGTTGTATTTCCAGATGATTATGATGGTCTAACTCGTGTTAGTGAGTATGGTTTTTTACCAGTAGCAAACTCAGGTAATCCTTCTGTATATAGAAGACCTGACTTTCACCTAAATATACCAGCATCAGTCCAGCAAAGCGGTTTGTATGCTAATTTTTACTTTGAGGTAAGTTTATATTTAGAGACCGCACAACTAGGATTTTCCAGCGACCAGCAAAATCATAGAGACGCTTATTACAGGTTTAGATACTCTCTTAACAATAGTGAAGATGCTACAACTTTCGGTGTTATAGGTTTAGCGGTTTATTCACTAATGAGTGGAGGTCTTACATCAACACTAACTAAGGCAGGAGAGATAGTTAATATAAAAGATATATTATCCTTACCTGTCGGTCTAACTCCTACGGATACTATACAGATATGGATAGAAGTAAGTAATACACCTCAAACGAATAATAGTAGAGCGACTCCCCAGTTTAGGGCAGGTAAGTATAGCACAGTTCTTAATGTATTTCGTCCCTGCTGGACTATGAAAAGTTCTCCTATACAAGGTAGTAATCTTAGAAATATCACTACTTAATATAAGTAAGTATAAGTAATGAAGAAGTCATCGTGGTTAGTTCATCTTTATACAGACAAAGAAAAGACAGACTTGTTTAAGATAATGGAGTTCTCTACTATAAAAGAATGTAGTGAAGTCTTAAACATACCAGCACAGACTATATCTAACTTCTTTCACGGACTTATAAAAGCAAGAGGTATATTAGAATATTGTATCTTATATCAAAGTATCCCTTTGTGAATATCACTTAAACTTATTTTATAACTATATATATATTGATGTTGTATAATTGTAAAGTCATAGTTAATGATACAATTATGTATGATAAGACATTAAAGTCTATGAGACTTATAGCAGAAGACTTAGGTGTCCCTTACTCACGAATAGCGGATTGTAATACAAGACCTATAAGTAAAAAGAGTAAGTTTAGGTATGAACCGAAAATAATAGTCAAAGCAGTTAAAACAATAGAAGATAAGGGTGGATAAATATAATCTTTCTTATTGATATAAGTATGCCGAAGAAAGGTAAGCGTAAGGTTAATGTTAAAAGTCAAATATCAAGAGCAGGTCAGCAATCACTTACTTTCGCACAAGGACAGAGACGAGTAAGCACACCACGAGGTAGGAGTGCTACAATAGGTTTAGCACCGAGAAGGCAACAATCAGTAGAAGATAGATTAAGTATTTATGCTAATCAAACACAGGGGCAAATCGCAAACGCCCAGTTTAGAACTGCTATGGATAATTTTTATGAAGCAAGGGCAAAAGAACAACAAGCAAGAGAACAAGGTAGTATTTATGAAAGACAACTCAAAGCATCACAAGACCTCGCAAAGAAACAAGAAGCAGAGGCAAAACGAAGTAGGGCAAGACAAACAATCTCTAACCTCCGTAGAACTCAAAGTGAGGCAAGAGCAGTAGAACAACAAACACAAACCGCAAGAATGGATAGAGCAAGAGCAAGAGCAGATGCGAACAGAGGTAGGAGACAACAGCGAACACTCGCACTACAACAATTACAACAACAAGCACAAGCACAACAACAACAACAGCGGACTACACTACAACTCGCACGGCAACAATCTATCCAGCAAGAAAGAATCGCAGAGCGTAAATTACAACAGAAACAACAAATAGCAACACAACAACTCGCTCTACAAAGAGAAGGTATGATGAGACAAGATAGACTTATGACCGACCATCTAACCACTATGAGAGGTATGTTTCAGGAGGCACAAGCAGGACAAGAAAGGCGTATAGGTGAGTTAGAAGGTAAGATGAATGAAGGTATAAGATTATTACAAAGACAGAGAGGAGAAAGAGATGTCCCTATTAAATTCTTACAACCTAAATCACAAGGTAGTAATCTAAGTAATCCTATACCAGAAGACCAGTTAGAGATAGAAGATAAAGTTATACCACCACCAGCAGGAGAAGTCCGTAGATTAGAAAGACAGATAAGCGGTCAAACTGGGAGACCACAACCTCTATTAAGACAACTAAGTATGACTTCACAAGATAGTTTAGCATCAGCAAGAGATAGTCTAAGAAGTGTATTACAGGGTGAAGCATCACCTACTACAATACAAGGTTTAGGATTACAGAGACAGGCGAGTAATAATACAATACAACAAGGTATATCTCGTCTTAAATCTATCGCATCACAAAAACAACCAGCACAACATCAATTAGAACCTCAACCAGAACAACTACAAAGAAATCCTAGTCAAGCATCTACTCAACCTTTCGTAGGTAGTGAAGAATCATCACCAGATACATTAAGATTAGAGGATTTCTCTGGGTCATCTACCTTAGAAGATACTGATGATGAAATAGAAAGATTACAGGCACAGGCATTAGGTATATCTCCCTCACAGATGAGACCTTCACCACGAGCAGATACACCACCTTCTCGTGTCCCCCCTGATGCGACAGATATTAAAGTAGCAGAAGGGGTAGGTTATGATAGAGGTTTAGAAGAATTGAGAGGTGGTCGTCCAGCAACAGGTTATACATCAAAAGGAGTATCTCAGTATGTAAGTCAATTTACAACCTTAGAAGAGAGACAGGCGTATCTAAGAGGTGTAGGTAGGGCGAAGAGAGAGGCGAGAAATCAACCTGAACCAGAAGTAGAACAACCTGAACCAGAGAGAGATACAGAAAGTTTAGATAGACAAAGACTTAGAAGAGAGAGACGAGAAGCGAACAGACAACCAGAGACACAAGGTTTAGGTGGAGCAATAGCAGAAGGAGTAAGCACAGCAGGAGGTATTATAGGTGAAGGTATAAGTCAGGGAGCAAGAGCAATAGGAGGAGCAGGGTTAGGTGTAGCACAAGGATTAGGTGAAGCAGTAGCAGAACAATTACCTACACCACAATCCGTAGGATTAACCATAGGTAGAGGAGCAATCGCAGGAGCAGGAGCATTAGGTAGAGGTATAGCATCAGGTATAGCACAAGCAGGTCAGGGAGTAGTAGAAGCACTCGCACCTACGAGTAGTGAAGAGGAGGCAGATGTAGGACAACAACCTCTACTACAACAAACAGGAGCGTTTAACTATGATGTGCTACAATCATTACCAGTAGCACGAATTACAACTGGTTCTACTGCTAGTGGGTGGTCGCCTACTCAGTATAGTATCATAGATAATAGTGGTGCGATAGGAGACCCTAAGAGAGGTTATGGTAGAGCAGGTCAAAGATTAATGTTAGTAGAAGTAAGTAGAAATAACTTTACCTTTGTGAATCCTAAGAATGATAAACTGAATACTTGGACTAATGTGAATAAAAAGAAGTTTGATAGATTAGTTAATGCTGGTAAAATTAAGTTTCTATAAATAATCTAAGTTAGAGTATAAAGATGCCGAGTAAGAATCCTAAGATACAAAAAGCATACAAAGATGGAGTGATTACTAAAAAACAGTATGATAAACTAAGTGATGGTTTGTTGTTAGGTATTATAAGTAAGAAGAAGAGTGGTAAGAAAACTACTACTTCTAAGGGTATGATGAGAAAGACTGGGAGACTTGCTTATGAGAAAGGTAAGGGGACAAAGGAGAAACGCCATAAAGTAGGTAAAGAAGCACATAAGTCAGGTCGCCCTAAGGGTGGGTCTATGGTTAAAGTAGAGAAGTGAAAGAATAGAATGGAGAACTCAGGATTAAAAACTGGTGGTAATTTTCGTCGCTAATATATAATGGTAGCAGGAACAATAGTTAAAGTAGAGAAAGGGAGTTGTGAAGTAGCACCCTTACCGCTAGATAAGAAAATCTGTAAGAGAACTTATATCTGTTGTAATGACCCACGCCTTAACTATGTATATACTACTAAACAACTCGCAGATGACGACCCATCTTTACCTGTTGTAATAGAAAGAGATAGGTTTGACTATGGTGTAGTTATTAAGAAAGGTGAAGAAGAAACAGAAGATAGTGTAGGGACATTAGACAAAGTTGTCCCCTTATCTTACGCACAGATAAGGAAACCAGAACAAGGTGAAGACTGGTATAGAAACAAATATCCTAACTTACCAGAAGATTTCTATGGTATAATCGCACGATATACTTGGGGGCATAAATTTACTAAGAAAGAGATAAAGAATGAAAAGAAGAAGTATGAGAGAAAGAAAGGTAAGAAAGAACCGCCAGTAGGTCTAAGTATTCTAAAAGGTAAGCATACCATTACTTTTGATTAAATTACCTGAGAAGGTTAGATTTTACAAATAAAATCTTTACAAGTTATATATATAATGGAGCGTAAATCAGTAGGCATAAATATAAGACCTGTGTTAGAAAGAGAACTACCATCAAGTAGCACTTTTATTATACCAGAAAGACCTAGTAGTGTAGATGTAATTAGAAGACTTGCGAGAGAACAAAGAGAAAAAAGAGAAGCACAGCAGGTAAGAGATAAGGTGTATGGTTCTATGATGAAAGTTATTAATAGACTACCACCACCCAGTCCAGTCGCACAACAACCTATCGGTGAGACATACGAACAGAAGGTTAGAAGACAAGAAAGACTTAGAGGAGTAAGACAAAGGAGAGAGGCACGAGGTAGAGCATTAATGTATAATTATGCTTCATCAGGAACTTATATCTAAGTATATATATAATGTTTAGTCCAGCATACACTCAGTTATTAAGTAGAAAAGGTCTTAACTTTGCGAAACCTAATATAACTCCTATCATAACTCCCTTATCTCAAACTGCTCCATCACAACAGACACCTATACGAGAACAAGGATACGGAACACACTTTAAAGATGCTCCCCCACCTTTCATACAAGAAAAGAAAGATAATAAGATAGAAAGGTTAAAGAAACCTGAACCTAAAAAGAAGAAGAAGAAAAAAAAATCTAAGTAAGTAATATAATGATGAACGCACAACAGATTAGAGCAAGTCGCCACCGAGCACCCAGAGAAAGTCATAAGGGAGACCACTTAGGCAAGTCCTTACAACACCATCAAGTCGTCCCTGCTACTATGAGTAGCGACGCAGGACATACTGCGAATCGCCCACATACATTACAGCGTAATAAACTTCTATCAAGCACAGGAGGTTTGAGGGCATCATCTACACACCATACTCATAGCGGTATAGGTAATACTATACCAGCACCACCGAAAGATGCTAAGTCATTACAAAAACAGGGTGTCTATCTACATCAACCAGCACACTCTCGCATTAAAGGAGGTCATTAAGTTAAATTATTTTCTAACCTATAATATATTATGTTTAATTCTACTGGTATAAGACCGCATAGTTTTACCCCTCACCCTAAGTTAAGTAGTGATTTTGAGAAGCATAAGAGAGATATGATACAATTAGTCCAGATTCATAATCACGGAGTTAAACCTGTATCTGTTAGTAAGGCAAAGAAATAATCTCTTACTAAGATATAGATGAGTAATATAGAGACGAACACAGATGCGTCAAGGATATTGTTTATTGATAGTAAAGATGGAGAGAATACAGCACTCAGTAATCAACTTACTACAAAGTATAAGATAAAACTACAAGACCCTATTGTAGTGCCTTCTCATCATACATTACTTCTAAGTCTTCATAGACTTAATGTGCCTCGCACTTTCTACAACTTTCAGCACGCTCGTAATTGTGGATTAGAAGTTATATTTCTATCGTTTGATGGGACTAACTCAACTGGGACAGGGTGGGCGAGCACGAATGCTTCACGACCTCCTTACTTATCTTTTGAGTTAGATGAAGGTAATTTTGATGCGGTAAGTTTAATGAATAGAATAACTACAAGAGTTAATGATTATCTAACGACTGGTGAAGCACCTACCGAGAGACAACCTCACGGAACTATAAGTTTGAGTGTAGCACAGAAGAACAAGTATAAGTTAAGTATGAACTATAACCGAAATACATTAAAGTATGAGTGGGCGATGGACTTAGTAGATGAATCAGTTGTCCCTACTGATGGTGGTATAATGATGGTATTTAGATGGAAGACTGGTGAATTGTATGGGAGCGAACAAACAACTTATAGTGATTACAAAGATACAAGTATTAGACAAGAAGTAGGTTTTATAAGTAATAAGTGGATAGATGGTGCTATATTTGACTTCTGGTTAAGATATAGTCCTAATGCTACTGCTACAAGTAGGTTATGGAGTTATGGGTATGGGACACTACCCTCAACTTATCCTATAACTGCTGACTGGGGATTAACAAGTGGAGAGTTAAGAGAAAAGACTAATCTATCACAGACACAGATAGATAATGATAGATATTATTTTAGAGGTAATGATACACCCTCAGGCACACCTTTATCTAATAGTAATTACTTATCAGCGGTAGATGTATCTTATCATACACAAAATCTATATCTACATACAAGTATTACACAACACTCAGTATTAGATACAAGGATAGGCGGTAGGTTTAGTGATATACTCGCTCGTATCCCTGTTGATGTAGATAGTGGTGGTGAGATAGTTGTATCGCCTAGTGATGGTTCAGTTCATAAGTTAGTATTAAAGGTAAGAGAGATTACAGAGATAGAAGTTAGATTGACTGACCTGAATGATAAGTTAATAGATACGAATGGATTAGACTGGACTTTCAGTTTAGAGTTTGATTTCATAGTCCAACCACAGGTAGGAGTTAAGAAAGATAAACGAGAAACAATAGAAGAAAAGAAGTATGAATACTTCTTAAAGAAGACAGGTAAGTATGAAGAACTAAAACGCTTTCAGGAACAACGCAATCACGAATTATTACCTAATGTATAAGTATATAGATGGTTCATAGATTAATCAGTAAAGCACGACAGAACTTTAAGAAGTCTGGGGGTTTCTCAGGTATGGGTAAAAAGTTTAGTGAAGTAGGAAGTAAGTTTGTAAAGGCAGGTGAGGGTGTTATGAAAGTAGGAGGTTTCTTTGACCCTCGTATAGCAGAAGTAGGAGACGCTATTAAAACAGCAGGGCAAGTAAGTCAAGTAATAGGACAAGGAGTATCCGCAGGGGCAGGGGGAGACGCACAAGGAGTAGGTCAAGCATTAGCACAAGTCCCAGATATGGTAAGGAGAGGCAGTCAGTTAAGGTTTATGTAAGTTCGGTCTGCCGACGACCTTAGGGTAAGTCTAATATAGTTTTATATCGTATTTTTAATTTTATATCCTATAAGTTATATAATGGGATTTTTCAGTAAAGTAGGCAAGTTCGTCTCTAACAAAGCACAAGCGGTAGGTAAAAAGGTAGGTAATGTCGCAAGTGATTTAGGTAAGAAAGTAGTAGAAGGAACAAGACAAGCGTATAACTATGGTATAGACCACGCAGGGAAAATAGCAGATATATCAGGTAAGATTAGTGATGTATCAGGTGCTATAAGTAAAGGAGCAACAGCAGTAGGAGGAGTTATAGCATCAACAGGAGTAGGTCTCCCCTTAGCAGGTGTAGTAGAAGGGATAGGAGCAGTAGCAGGTGGAGTAAGTAAAGTATCAGGTGGAGTAAGTAAAGTTGCTGGGGCAGTAGATATAGCGAAAAAGAAAGGTGTATTAACAAGGATAGGTAAGGGTAAAAGTATAGGTTCAGGGTTTCACTTTGATAAATTAGCACCCTGAGGTTGTTTGTTTAGAACAAACTTACAAATATCTAAGTAAAGGTATAATGGCGAGTTTTTTATTAGGTGTATTAACTGGTATGGCGATAGAAGAAGTCCTAAGGTGTGCTGGTAGAAAGTTTGATAGATGGGTAGATAAGATGAAAGACTTACCTGATATAGTAGAAAATAAAGAAGTAGAAGTTTTAAAGGACGAAAATAATATATCTAAGTAGTTATATAATGGATAAGAAAGAGTCAATTGATAAGTGTAATCGCTACTACAAGTTAAATCTATCAGGTGTATTTGCTGATACTGGTAATGATGGTAAGATAAGTTTTACACTACCACCCTTAGCGAGTAATGGATTTGCGAAACCTTCTAAGAATGATTGTATCATCAAGTTTAGGAAGGTTATAGTAGATAGTGATGATGAAAGAGCAGAAAATATCTACTGGGGTGAGTTCGGTGATTCAGCACCTAAGACAAGAAACGCAGGTATAACTTTACTAAGTAATATCCAGAGTAGAAACAACTTCTTCTTACAAGTAGCGGATAATGGTGGTAGTGGTATGGGGACTACTGATGATGAAGCAGTCCCCCATCCGCACTTGTGCGTTGAGTCGGTGTTAGTGAAGGTAAAGCGT
>CAACVC010000147.1_pt1 | contig 15981 bp, 10 predicted proteins | sample 2381761 | NCBI WGS metagenome assembly CAACVC01 (sample SAMEA5211966, study PRJEB30684) | marine metagenome | biome: Marine; feature: Epipelagic; material: Water | collected 2015-10-15 | depth 45 m
GGAAATGTAGGTATGGATCAAATAATGAATTTAATGAATAGTAAATAATGGCTAGAATTATAAATAATGTTTTTCCTACTGTTAATAGTGGTAGCGCTGCTTTGGGGTTTAGCTTCCCCTTATCAGGAAGAGCAGTATTTAATCCTACATTTACTACTAGAGAAGTAGTTAAAACTAATTTAATTAATTATTTATTAACAAATAAAGGAGAAAGAGTATTTAGACCAAATTTTGGAGCAGATTTAAGAGCTTTATTATGGGAAGGAATTAATGATGGAGTAACATCTGCATTAGAAGCAAGAATAAGAGATAATATAAATTCAAGATTTCCTTCTGTAGAAGTAAAAACAATAGAATTTGATAACCAACAAGATCGAAATACTGTAAATTTCATTTTAAATTATACAGTTCGCAATATAGGAGCAGAAGACCAAATTAATATAGCACTACAATAATGGCAGAATTAAATAGAAATATAACATATACAAATAGAGATTTTAATACATTTAGAGGTGCTCTTATAGATTATTCTAAAACTTATTTTCCAAATACTTTTAATGACTTTTCTCCTGATTCAACAGGAATGTTATTTATTGAAATGGCATCATATGTTGGAGATGTTTTATCTTTTTATTTAGATAATCAAATTCAAGAAACTTTTATACAATATGCTAGACAAGAAAAAAATCTATTTGATCTAGCTTATATGTTAGGATATAGACCTAAAGTAACAACAGCAGCTACTGTGGATATTGTTTTTTATCAACAATTACCAGCAAAAGGATCTGCAGATAATAAAGTCCCAGATTTTGATTATGCTCTAAAAATTCCTGAGAATTTTCAAGTAACATCTAATGAAAATTCAAATATTAAATTTATAACTGAGGATGTGTGTGATTTTTCTATTTCTTCATCACAAGATCCAACTGAAATATCAATTTATTCCATATCAGGAACACAACCAAATAGATTTTTATTGAAAAAAACAAGAAAAGCAATATCAGGAACTATTAATTCAATAGATGCATCTTTTACATCCCCTTCAAAATTTCCAGTAGTTGATATAAATGCTACAAATATTATAAATGTATTAGATTGTTTCGACAGCGATGGTAATGAATGGTATGAGGTATTAAATTTAGCACAAAGTACGGTATTTACTACAAAAATAAACGCAAGTTATACAGACCCTAATGCTATTCAAGATGATGCTCCAAATTTATTAAACTTAAAACAAGTACAAAGAAGGTTTACAACAAGATTTTTAAATTCTACTACATTACAAATAGGATTTGGTGCAGGAACTATTAGTGATAATGATGAAAATATAGTACCAAATCCAGATAATGTAGGTACAGGTTTATCTTTTTCTAAAGATAAATTAAACACTGCATTTTCTCCACTAAATTTTATGTTTACTGATACTTATGGTATAGCTCCTGCTAACACAACTTTAACAATAAGATATTTAACTGGAGGAGGATTAGAATCAAATGTTGCCTCAGGAACATTAACTAATTTTAATACTTCTAATATTACCTTTACTAATCCAGCAATTACTGACACTGCATTAGCAGATACTATTTTTGATTCTGTTGCTGTAAATAATATTTTAGCAGCTGATGGGGGACAAGGAGCAGATACTATAGAAGAAACTAGACAAAATGCTTTAGGTAATTTTCAAAATCAATTAAGAACAGTTACTCAACAAGATTATTTAATTAGAGCTTTAAGTATGCCTGCTAATATTGGTACTATTGCTAAAGCTTATATACAACCTACAAAAGTAGCTGAATATGGAATAGGAGAATTACCAACTATTTTAGATATGTATGTGTTATCATATAATTCTAATAAAAATTTAAGAACAGCATCAACAACATTAAAACAAAACTTAAAAACTTATTTATCAGAATATAGAATGATAAATGATTCTATTAAAATAAAAGATGCTTATATTATTAACATAATATGTGAATTTGATATAATTGTATTGCCTAACTTTAATAATAATGATGTAATTTTAAGATGTATAACTGAACTAACAGATTATTTTAATATAGATAATTGGAATATTAACCAACCTATCTTATTAAAAGAAATATCAATTTTATTAGATAAAGTAGAAGGAGTACAAACTGTAACTAATGTAGTAATTAAAAATATAGCAGGTGCAAGTAAAGGATATAGTGATTATTCTTATGATTTATTAGCTGCTACTAATAATGGTATAATTTACCCATCAGTTGATCCAATGGTATTTGAATTAAAATATCCACAATCAGATATTGTTGGAAGAGTAGTACCTTTATAAATAAAAAGATATGGATTTATTAGAAAGATATAAAAAATCATTTGAAAACCAACCAGAAAATGGAACAGCTATTGATGGTGGATCAACAAATGATCCAGCATCTGGATTTACCCAAACATATAATAATGAAAATCCCTATTATACAACAAAAGAGGGAGAAGTAAGAGCTACTATGAATAATCCACTAAATCAATCACTTAAAGTAACAGCATTAGATGTAGAAAACCCAGAAGCAGGAACAAAACAAGGAGGAAGTGGGGGTCCAAATAGAACATCTGCAGCAAATGGAGAAAAATCTTCATTTTTAGATGGTGGAGATTATAAAGTATTAAGATATCCTACAAAAGCAAAATTCATAGATACTACAGAAAATTCCGAAGATGGAGGAACATTGGAAACAATGACATTACAACAATATACTCCTAATAGGACGTATTTAGAAGTTCTTGCAGACCCAAGTTTAGAAATTGAAGAAGTTATAGGAAGTGGATTAAACCAACAACCAGGTACAGGTGGTGTACCTACATCTATTGATGAAAGTATAGTTCCTAATGATATTGGGCCTAAACTTGATGACTTAACAAACTTTAATATATAATTAAATGGCAATTTATAAACTATTTCCTGAAAAAGACGCTACATTGTACACCCAAGATCCTGACATGAATACAGGATTAGATCAAATATTAGAAGCATCTACTTATTTATTAGATAGTAATGCACAAACTAGTAGATATTTAATTAAATTTCCATCAACAGAAATAGATAATGCTTTTGATACCTATGTTTCTAGTTCTACTAATTCTTCTAATTATATAAATTATCTTAGCGGAAATTTATTTTCTTCTATAACAGATAACCCAACAAATTTAGCTACATCTATGGCTAATCAAATTTTCCCTATAACAGCATCAACTGGAAATGGTATAGGTGGAAAACTTCAAATATTTTTAACTGGAAATACTATTTCAGCAGGTGTAATACCCTCATTACGTGAAATAAGAGGTAAAGGTTATAAACCTGGTGATGTAATTAAGATAGGAGGTTTAACTACAACCGCAGGCACATTAACAACAGCTTCATTTACTTTAACAGCAGGAGATTTCATACCTAGAACTTGGAATTCTAGCTTAAAAAATTATGCAGCTGTAGTAACAAATTTAAATTCTACATCTTATTTAAAAGTATATCCAATATCACAAAGTTGGGATATGGGAACAGGAAGATTTGGGAATTCTCCTGTTACTAAAAATGGTTGTTCTTGGACTGGTTCAACAGCTGATAAAGAATGGCATGAAGATCTAACAGTATACACAGCAAGAACAACAGCATCCTATGATAGTGTTTATGGGGGAACAGGAGGCGGAACATGGTTCACAGGTTCAACTACATTAAAAGATATAGTCCAAACACAAACATTTACCTACTCAGATCCAATTGATTTAAATGTTGATGTAACTAATACTGTTGATATTTGGATAAGTCAGTCTAAAGGAGTTACTGGGGGTGATATACCAAATGAAGGATTTATTATAAAACAAACTTCATCAGTTGAATTTATCCCTTCTGAATCTCAAGCTTCAACTTTTAAATTTTATTCAGTAGATACTAATACTATATATCCACCTCAATTAGATTTTAAATTTGATGATTTCTTTTATTTTACATCTTCAGAAATGCAAACTTTATCTCAACCTGAAGCATTTATTTCATCTTATAATAATGATGGTGTGTATTTTTCTGAAAGTATACAAAGATTTAGAATAGCAGCAGTTCCTCAATATCCCAAAAAAGTATTTCAAACACAATCTGGATACCTAACAAATTTCTATTTACCTCAAGAATCATATTTTTCTGTAAAAGACTCAGAAACAAATGAATATGTAATAGAATTTAATCCTACCTATAGTCAAGTAAGTGCTGATCAAACCTCTAGCTATTTTGATATTTATATGGGAGGATTAGAACCAGAAAGATATTATACAATTTTATTAAAAACCACTATAGATGGTACTACAAAAGTATTTGATGAAGATATAATGTTTAAAGTAACAAATGGGTAATGGAAAAAACAACATTAAAAGTACAAAGATATAATAAAGATAAATTTAATGAAACAGTAAATAAAGAATTTACTCAATTAGTTAATGTAGTTGACCCATCTTTCTTTGATAGAGATTTAGCTACAGTTGATGATTTTTGGTATCTTTACGATAAATTTTTCTATATTATACCTAAGCTTGGAGAAATAGAATCTCATGAGTATCTTGCAAAAACTAGTGGTGAATATGCTGATTTTGCTACTATTAGTAGTGAAATACAAGCATTATTAGATGAAATTGCTGATTTAAGAAGACAAAATTTAGAGTTAATACAAGAAGCAACTAATTTAGAAGATGCAATTGACCCTAATGATAATGTATTATTTTCGGGTACTGGAAGATTAAATCTTGATAATATTGAAGAAGTACAGGTTGAAACAAGAATTAGATAAATAATAAAAAATGGCAATACCAGTTTCTGCATCAATTGAACAACTAAACGCTGAAGTTTTTCTTCAAGAAGGATTTGAATTAAGCTTAGATGCTATTGTACCTTCAATTGAATTAACAGGTTCTTTTACACCCAATAAAAGTAAAACTCAATTTTATATTTACAATTATTCTCAAACTATATTATATCAAAATTTAAATTATGAGTCTAATGGTACCTATTTACCACCTGAAAATCAACCTCTACCTACAGACTTAAATGATGTTTATAATCAATTTGAATTAAATCCAATTGAAGATATATATAATCAAGGATATTCTTCAGGAAATTATTATGCTTTATATAATTTTGTAGATTATGAATTAGGATCTGAGTTAATACCAAATGAACAAAATGAAAAATTATTTGAAGGTTATCCTTACTTTATAAAAGATATATCTGGGGATAGAACAGAATTAAGAATTCAAAATAATTTTCTAAATAAAGGCCAAATTGAGAATTATTACCAACAATTTTCAGATAAAATTAATGCTAGAGAAAATGCTGATGAATTTTATGTTTCATTTGAAAATAATAGAAATTTTATAGCAGTAAATAGTCAATTAGAATTACCAGTAACTGGCTCTACTAGTGAAGCTACTATTTTAATAAAACTATATAATCCACTTCCTTTAGAATTTGAAGAAAATCAAGAATTACAAATTATTACAAAAGTAGGAGAAACACAAGTATTTAATATAAATTTCCAACCTAATTTAGAATTTATTGATAACTTACTTTCACTTAAAGGTCCTAATTATAATGTAAGTATTAAAGATAAAGTAAATAATTCTACTAATTTTAAAACTTTAAAGGATTTAATTAACACTAACTCATCAGCTTCATATTATCAATTTAATTCTTTAAAAGACCAGAAAGGAGTAGTTATAAGAAAAAATTGGGGAGATTGGAGCCAATTTGTAAAATATTCTTCTGCAGAACAAAGATTAAATAATTTTAAAGATAAATTAACTTCAATTGAAGCCTTTGAAGATGAAATTTTAGATCTTGAAGGTATTGATGGTGATACTACAGGATCAGTAGATTATTCTTCTAGTTATAATGATATTAGCAATAATATTAACCAAATTATTAGTAAATTTGATAGTTATGAGTACTTTTTATATTATGTAACAGGATCTGAATCTTGGCCTAAATATACATCAACATATCCTTATAAAAACTTTTCAGTTTCAAGTTCAGAAGCAAAAAATTGGTTTGGGAGTACTAATGAATCTGATGCTTATTTTAATACTGGAAAAAATCAAATATTTTCAGCATCAAAATATGATAATAATAACCAAGATTATTTATATTATTTAATACCTCCTTTTATTACAGATAATAGTAGTAATAACCAATATATTAAATTTGTAAATATGACGGGTCAAGCTTTTGATGAAGCTTACATATACACTGAAGCCCTTGAACAAGTTAGAAATACAAATTCTTCTTTAACTGGATCTGTTTTACCTTTAGGATTAGCTGCTGATGTTGTAGAATCTTTAGGATTTACACTTGGTGGAAATGATTTTAATTCAATAGGATTTAATCCTAATGGAGTAGGAGTATTCCCTTCAGCTGGAAGTGGTTTAGAATATATTAGTCGTTATGTAGATATAGCATCAGGTTCAGTTATTAATTATTATGATCAAAAACAATCAACCTTAGGATATGTTATAGCTTTAGCAGATCCATCTTTCCCATATCCAATTGAAAATTCATCACAAGAAATTTATAAAAGAATTTTCCACAATATGGTTTCTTTAGTAAAAAGAAAAGGAACTGTAACAGGATTAAGACAATTAATTAACATATGGGGTGTTCCTAATACAATGCTTCGTATAAGTGAATTTGGGGGTAAAAATAAAGATGATGAAAACGATTATGATTTATGGATGAATCGTTATAGTACAGCAGTTAAAACTTATTCTGGTTCTTTATTAAAAAATACTCCATCCACATTAGGAACACAAGCTAGTAGTTCTGTTTTAATACCATGGACACCACTAGCGAATAATTTTTATGATGCATCAGCCCCATCTAATTATTTTTCATCACCTGATAGTATACAATTTAGATTTAAAAACAAAAAACCAATAGGTTCTGATCAGTTTTTCACTTCTTCTTTATTAATTAAACCTTGGTTTGATGGAATAGGAGGAAACGTTCCAAATTCCCCAGGAGCATTTGCTATAGTATTAGAATACTCAGGTTCAAATTCTGGATCATTTGACGGCTCTACATTACCAACAGATTCACAATATGGAACTCTTCAACTAGTAATGTCTGGTTCAGTTGGTGATGGAGCTATTGAAGGTACTTTAAATTCTGGTAGACATTATTTTACGTCTTCTAAAATTTCTTTACCATTTTTTAATGATGGTTGGTGGTCAGTTCAATTACAAAGATCAACTAATTTATCTGCATCTGGTCAAGATAGTACACTTAATGAATTTGAATTAAGAGTAGCAAATAATATATATAATGGTTATGATGGAAATCAAATAGGATTTCAGGGATCAGCTTCAATTCAAATGCTTGATGGTAAGATATCATCTTCAATGAATACAGCTTGGAATAATATGTTTTTTGATAATGCTGATAATACTACCACAAGTATTAATAAAAGAGCATTACTTTTAGGAGGATTGCCTTTTGATGGAGATTATGGAAGTGGTAATAATGTAATAGTAGGAGGAGGAACTGGTGCTTTAAAAGCTATAATGAAAGTAGGTGGTAAATTTATAGGAAGACCATTTGTAGGGGAGTATCAAGAGTTTAGATATTATAGAAGAGCAGTATCAGCATCTTCATTTAATGATTATGTAATGAATCCTGAATCAATTCAAGGACATTCAGATTCAAATACAGGAGCAGGTAGTTCTTATGATCAACTATCATATAGAATTTCATTAGGTAATGAATTAGAATTTAATAATTCACCTATGGGGGGTTTATATACTAATTTTCCTACAGGAAATTATGGAAATACTAAAAATCAATTTAAATTTGGAATAAATGTAGCAGGAGTAGATAAAGGAATAGGATCTATTCATCCCTCTATTGTAAATTCAACAGGTGAATTATTTACTTCATCTTTTATAGAGTATAAAAATGCATCATCAACTAGAGGTATTGTTACTAGTAGTTATTATGCATGGGACATAGCAACAGCCCCAGATAATCAATATGTTACAGCATCATGGATTTCTCCTATTAATGAAATAAATTACATGGACCAACCTGCAGCTGGTCTTAGAAATAGAATAAAAAATAAAATTCAAGTAATTGATGGTAATGAATATGGTACAATATTATCACCTTTTAGAAGTATACAACAAGAATTTGAACAAAGTGGAAGTTATACTGAAGATATTAATTCATTAGAAGTTGGATTTTCATTTCAAAATGAAATAAATGATGATATAATAGGTACATTTGGACATGGGGTAGTATCTGATGCAATAGCAGATCCAAGATTTATCTCTGAAAGCTCAGATAGATATCCTGAATTAACTCGTATTGCTGAAGATTATTTTAAAAAATATCAAGGTTTTAATGTTAATAATGATGTTGAACCTAATTCACCTACAACTTTAGTTGAAAAAGAATATGATTATAATAGGTTAATTAAATTTTACGAAACTTCATTATTTAAGGCAATTAAGAATTATGTGCCTGCTCGTACTAGTTTAAGTACGGGAATTATCGTAAAACAACATCTATTAGAGCGAAACAAAACAAATACAGAGATTGGTATTAATATTAATACTGAGGTTGCTACTACGCCTGAAACCGGATCAAATACATTTGGTCCTTCATCTCAAACAGGATTTAATAGTAGAATAGTTAAGAAAAATTTATTAGTTACTTCAAGTATAGGAATGTATTCTTTAACAGGAAGTGCTGGTGGAAGTGTTAATAAATATAATGTAATAACTAATGAAGGAAGATTTTATACATCTGAAGGAGATAATATTACTTTAACAAATGGAGCAGCAGCTGTTCCTTTATTTTCAACTCTTCCAGATCATGCTTCTCAAATAGAATCTGGGATATTTGTAGCAGTTGATTATCAAGATAAAGTTTACTTTGAAGCAGAAGGTACATTTATATCCCAAGTAAGATTAAATATGATTTTTACAGGTGTACCATCAAGTGCTACTGATGTAAAACTTGAAGTAACATCAAGTAAAAGAGGTGGAATATTTGAAACTACATATGCTGGAATAACAGTTCAAGACCCACCAGGATTAATATCAGATAATTACTTAGAAGCATTTGCAGATGAAAGATTATACTGGAATATTGCGGGAACTGGAGCTACTGTTGAAATTTCAGCATATACTTTTTCATTTGGTGAGGATGCAGAATTTACAAAACCTGAACCATCATCTTCTCAACAAGCATGGTTTTATATAGATGATTTTACAGGAGAATATAGAGTTGAAGATACACAAGATGAATTTTATAATGGTGAATATAGTGGTAGTAATTTTGGGGTTATTCCACCCCAATATAATCCTTATAGAATATTTGCTGATGGAAATGATAAGACACCAGATATCACACCTCCTTTTATTAATATGAATCTAGGAGGGGGAGATCCAGATTATTGGGAGATAATATCTTCAGATACAATACAAGTTAAATCAGGATATTCTGGAGTATCTGCATTTAAATATTGGACAGGATCTATTCGTAATTTAACACCAGGTGAAACATATGTATTAACTTATACAGTTACAAATGAATCTAGTGGTTTTTCTGATGGGATAGTATATAATAATCCTACTCCAGGTTCTACTAGTTGGAGTGGGTTTACTGCAATAGCTTCAAATGGAACTTTTACAGAAACTTTTGTAGCAACAGACAACAGAATTTCTGGTATTGGTGATAGTGGGGGGGTATATATGTCTTCTGCATTAACTGGTAAAACTGTAACAATTCAATTTAATTCTATAGTTGGGGTGGGATCATTAGGTCCTAAACATTTATCCCCTAATGATGGATTTACTATAGTACCTTCTCAAAGTCAATTATTCCAAAATTCACCATATAATCCTATAATTAATAATATAAGTGGTAGTAGAAAAAATTCATATTTATTTGATATGGATTTTGATCCTGTAATTTCTTCATCAACTAAAATTGAAGGAATACCTTCAGATTATTCTCTATTAATATCAGCATCTCAATTAGGGTGGGATGGTACAGCTACTAATGATAATTTATTAGAATTTGCTGAAGTACCTGAAAGTAATTATACATCATTAGCTGTATCTAATCCTAGATACAAGGGAAGTAAAGTAACTAGTGCCGATTATAATTTTAGAATAAATGAAATAAATCTATCAGAAAGTCAAGAACCTTCAGGTATATTCAGTCCATTACTAGAACCAGGATTGGTACAATCTTCTAAATTAAGATTTTTAGATAATGAAACAGGTAGTTGGAAAGGTGATAAAACAGGAAACCAATTTTCTGCAATTGATAATCGTCCTATTTCTTTTGCTCACTTTAAAACATCATATGAATCATTAGAAATAGATGGTTCTACAACCTTTGAAATTGATTATTTGATTGAAGTTCCTAGGGTAAGTATACAAAATGAACAAGCACCAATTGTTACAGGATCTATACTAACTGCTAATAATGAAAATTTAATACCAGTTGGATCAACCTTTAAACCTAATAGAAAATTAAAAGCAATTTACAATCAATCTAGTAAACAATTTAAAAACTTTAAGTTCTTTAAAACACCATCTATATCAACAAAAACAAATCCAATATTAAATTTTGGAGCAGAAAAACCAGAGTCAAAATATATATTATTCCCAGCTCAAGAAGTAATATCAGAATTTACAAATCAAAAATCATTTAATACTGTATCATTAACTCAATCTTTTATATGCCCACAATGGTTAGAAGGTACTAGTATAAATTATGGAAAAGGAGTTGGTGATGTAGGTAATAGGTGGGTTGTAAGAAGTACAAGAAATGGTGGTGCTGATGATACAAAAAACTTTAATGTTTCTGAAAGTATTGTTCCTTTTCCTTCTATGTCAAACTCAGCATCATTAGCTTTAGCTATTACTGGAAGTTCTCCAACAGGTGATAGAGATGGTTATGGTTTACTTTATTTACAAGGATATGCTGTAGATGGTGAAAATATGCTTAAATATAAATCAAATCCTAATTTAGCAAATGTTGTATTACCAATACAAGGACCCCATTTACAAGTAATAAATAGTATAAACCATAATATAAATAATGGTAGTATTGCTGATACTGAATCTCCAAATTATAATGATGGAAATGAAAATCAAAATGCAATGTGGGCACCTTCAGAAGCAGGATCAACATTTCCTGTTCAAGTAGGTGTTATTAATAGTGGTTTTGTAGGAACTGCAATATCACAAATTTCACCACCAATTCCAGAATTTCCAACTTTAGCTAAAAAAGGAAATAAAGGACAAGGTAATTATTTTACTTATGATTATTCTGGATCGGCTTTAACAGAATATCAAAATCAAAATCTTCCTATTATGATAGAAAGAGGAGATGAAATTAAAGTAACATACGCAACAGTTATTGGACCAACATTAAATTCTAATGATGATATAAATGGTCAAGGATCCTATAAATATAACACAGTTGTTTTTAAAGTTTTAGGATATGAAATGTCACCTCCAATGATGGCTGTGGCTAGTGGTGAAGCATGGCCTTTAAATACTAATGGAAATGCTCCTTGGTTCCCAGAAAATTCATGGCCAGGTGTAGCTTATAGTAATGAATTCTATTGTATACTTAATAATCTCCCAGAAAAAGGAGTATTTTCTCCTGATGAAGTAGCTAGAAGATATAATATTATAGCTCACAATACTCAGTCAATATATGGTATAGATGGAAATGTAAATACTGATGTAGATGATAGATGGAGTGGTTCTGTAATTAGTGCTACAGTAGAAACAAGAGTTAATACATTTTCAGGATCAAGTGATACTTTTTCATCAACGGGTAGTGTAAGATTACATCTTACAGGATCTAGAATTATGAATACATTTGGTGCTGCTAGTGTCGCCGTTGCATTATCCACTACTCAACAAACTTTAAGAGCTACTAATTATGGTAATGTTCAAAGTAATAATCATCCATATGATGATACCGTTGACCAATATGATTATCTAATACCTTCAAGATTCTCATATGCTGGTGATAGCGATACAGGTGCATTACCACAGGATCCTGGTTTTATATTTGATACACTTAAAGTAACACCTAATCCATCTACTTTAGAAACTCCTATATTTTCAGGATCTATTATGTCTTTAAGTATTATAAAAAGATTTGATAATGATATGAGAGTAGTAGTAGATATGGATCAACCTCGAGGATCAAAAGGTATATTAACTCCATCTGGAGATGGATATTTAATACCTGATGATTTAACAGCAATACAACAAGATAATGTGATAAAATTAATTAATATATTAAAATCACAAAATTCATTTACAAATCCACCAGATACAAATGAATCTCAAGATGTAGGTACTGCAGAAGCATAATTTAATTTGGAATAAAAAATAAAAATTTATATATTTATAATAAAATACTAACATAAAATGGGATATTTAAACAATCAAGTAGTAACAGTAGATGCTATTTTAACTAAAAAAGGAAGAGAATTACTAGCCCAAGGTGGTAATGCTTTTAATATTACACAATTTGCTTTATCAGATGATGAAGTAGATTATTCTTTATATAATCCTGATCATCCTTCAGGATCTGCTTATTATGGAGAGGCAATTGAAAATATGCCTGTTTTAGAAGCTTTTCCTAATGAACTTCAAACTATGAAGTATAAACTAGTTACTTTACCTAGATCAACAGCAGTAATGCCTACTATTACACTTGGATTTAGTAAAATTGAATTAGTAACAGGAGAAACTACAACACCAGCTCTTACTCCCCAAACAACTACCTTTTCAGGAACTTCTCCTGAAGCGGAAGGATATACTGTAACAATGTCTAACATTACTTACGCTAATATTATAGGAGGTGGAGCTAATTCTAGCAATACTTTAAATTCTCAACAAACATTAGGTACTAATGTTTCTAAAACAGTAACAGGTACTAATTTTACATTAAGTGCTACTTCTATTAATGTATTTGGAACAGCTACTGTATTATATGCTACATTAACTATTGTAGGTAGAGGTACAGGAGCAAGATTACAAATACCTTTTGAATTAAGAAAATCTGCAGGAATGCAATAACATAAAAAATAATAAAATATGGCTAATGGAGCTTTTACAACATTTGGATCAGGTGATATAATTAATAGTATAGATTCCGTAACTGGAACTGTATGGAGTAATAATGCTCCAAGATTAACTGAAATTTACACATCATCTGTTCAGGCAAATTCAAATTCAGGACAATATTATCTTCATATGTATCAAACAGCATCAACTGAAACTTCAGCTGCAGTTCAATTTGATATAGCATATGCTGATGAAGTAGGAAGTGGTAGTTTACTTTATAATTCTTTAGTAGATGGTAAATCACCATCTTCAACTATATATGGTCAATATCAAAATATAGCATTAGGGGACGATACAGAACCTTTTATATTTGGAGATTTTACAGGATCATATTTTTTCGCTTTAGCTGTTGAAAGAGCAAGATATAAAGAATCATTAGCATTAGGTACTATGGAACTAAATATATCTAAGAGTGGAGCTAATGGTTTAGATATGTTAACATTAACAGATGATAGTAAAATAAGTACAGGAAATGTATTTGGAAATGCTGGAAGAGTTTATAATATAGTATCAGGTTCTCAAGGAACAGTTTACACTGGAGTTAAATCTACAGGATTTTCAGCTGATTCAGGATCTTATGGTTTATATTTACCAGATGTAGGTTTAATATTATTAAATGGTCCTGCTTTAGATGGATACTCTGCAGGTGGTGGAGTTAATATGGGAATTGGTAGAAGTTCAAATACTAATAACCAAAATCCACAAAAACTATATAATGCACTTTCAGGAAGTATTTTCCAAGCAAGCAAAACATTTAGGTTAAATTCTCAAGAAACTTTAGCTTCTGATTTTTATTTTGTAAGAGCTCAAAATAGTGATTTTAATTATTCATCTAATCCATCATTTGTAACAGGATCAACAGGTGCTTTATTATGGTCTACAATGCAAAATAACCCACAAACATTTATTACTACAGTTGGTTTATACAATGAATCAAATGAATTATGTGCTGTAGCAAAATTAAGTAGACCATTAATTAAAGATTTTACAAAAGAATTACTTGTTAGAGTTAAATTAGATTACTAAAATGTATGTCAGCTTACAAACAATTCACTACAAAGGATATTACAATATCTCCTTTTTCTGCTAATAAAGGATTTAGATTCACAGGAGATGCTATAACGGCATCTAATGTAGGAATTGAAATTTATTTTGGTACTCAACCCCCAGCTAATAAATTAATATTCGAAACTACACAAAATAGTTTATGGAGTAGTTTTTCATCAACAGTTTCCGGATCTCAAAATTTTACAGGATTTGCAAATAAATTAAATACAAATTCTGTTTATTCAAGTGTAATGCAGCTTTATTATTCTAATTTTTATGATAGCCAATCTGGAAGTTTAGCAACTACTTCAAGTTTGTTATATGGTTTAGAAGGTCCTCAAAATAATGTATTTGCTGATTATAATCAAATTGATATTGGCCTTAGTGGATCTAATAATTTACCTATTGGGGCAATAAAAAGTCCACAATATTATAATTATTTATCAAGTACTATTCCTCAAACTAGAACAGCATTATTAGGAGAAGATATTACTGTATCTGGTAATCCTAATAATAATTTTCTATCATTAATCTCAATTCCTTCAAAATTGTGGGGTAGTAATATTGAACCCCAAAGTGTAAGTATAGTATATGAACCAGGAGGACTTGGAAATATATTCACAGCCCATGATGATGGAAATGGAAATTTAAATTATTCCTCAACTTCCCCAGTAATAAATAATCAATATTGTGGTAATGTAATATATGAACATGGAAATATAATTATTACTCCTATAAGTTCATCTGATGATTATGCAGGAAGTGTAGCGGATCTTGCTGCTGTAGGTAAAGGTGTTTTACAAGGACAAAATGGATACACTGGGACTAATTATTTACAATACCTTACTGTAGGATTTTCTTCCTCTGTTACATTAAATGAATATCAATATAAATGTGTTATAAGAGATAATGAATTTGGTTATTCATTAAACCCCTCACTACTATCAGGTAGTCAATTAGAACAACCTTTACCAGGAACAAATTATGTTTATAAAGATTTTGCAACCGGATCATATTTTAGTCCATATATTACTACAGTTGGTTTATATGATAATAATAAAAATTTATTAGCTGTAGGTAAATTATCAGTACCAACAAAAGTTCCCATGAATTCTGATTTAGAAATTCAAGTATCATTTGATTCTTTATAATGGTTTTAATAACTTTTTAAATGAAAGATATGCCAACAACCGCTACCTGGATATATCAGGGAAGGGTTATAACATCAATAGAAGATATGCCTAAGGGAACTTATGGATTTATATATGAGGTTAGATATAAACCTACTGATATAAGATATATAGGTAAAAAAGTTCTTTATTTTGAAAGAAATAAAAAATTAGGCAAAAAGGCATTACAAGCTTTAAAAGAAGAAAGATCTAAGCAGGGCCTTAAAGGACGTACTCCCCAAAAACAAAAAATAATAACTGAATCTGATTGGAAATATTATTATGGTTCACAAAAAGAAATATTAGATTTATCTAAAAAAGATAGTAATAGTAAAAATTGGGAAAAACGTATATTAGAATTTGTTCCTAATAAAAAATTACTTACTTATTATGAAACTAAACATTTATTTTTAAATGAAGTATTAGAAAATAAATATAGTGCTCACATTAATGATAATATTTTAGGTAAATTTTTTTCACGTGACTTTGGAGACACAAAATAATAGTCGTATATTCCCTATATGATAAATGAACTACTTGTAAGCTTAGTAAGTAGAGTATTAGGCGAAGGAAAAATGACTGCTCGTGG
>CAACVC010000149.1_pt1 | contig 15886 bp, 10 predicted proteins | sample 2381761 | NCBI WGS metagenome assembly CAACVC01 (sample SAMEA5211966, study PRJEB30684) | marine metagenome | biome: Marine; feature: Epipelagic; material: Water | collected 2015-10-15 | depth 45 m
CATTACTTGTTCAAGATGATGGAGTTATTGGTAGAGTTAGAATGACACCTGCTGGTATTACAGTAGTAAGAAATGATGGTGCAATAAAACCACTACAAATAGGTTCTAATTGGCAAATAACTGATATGAAAGAAAACCAATTAAGAACAGCAATTAGACAAGCATATTATTCAGATCAATTACAATTACAAGATGGGCCACAAATGACAGCTACAGAAGTACAAGTAAGATATGAATTAATGCAAAGATTACTTGGCCCAACATTAGGAAGATTTCAAAGTGAGTTTTTAAATCCATTAATTGAAAGAACATTTGGTATTATGTTTAGAGCAGGTGCTTTATTACCAGAACCAGATGTTATTAAAGGACAACAAATAGATGTTGAATATGTTGGCCCACTTGCTCGTTCACAAAGAATGGAAGAAGCTGTTGCAATAGAAAGATTATATACTTTAGCAATGAATGTAGTACAAGTTGATCCTACAATTATGGATAATATTAATCATGATGAAGCTATAAGATTAAGAAGTACATTATTAGGAGTTCCAAAAAGTGTATTAAGAGGTAAAGACGAAGTTCAAGCTATGAGAGAAATGAGAGCAGAAGAACAACAAGCTATGGCAGAAGCACAACAACAACAAGTACAAGGTGATGCAATGCAATCACAAGCAAAAGCCGCTAAAGATATGGCAGACCCACAAGTTCAAGAAATGATGGAAAGTACGCAAGAAGATATGGGTATTGCACAAGAAGAAATGATTTAATGGATAATCAATTAGAAGAAGATTTAAAACAAATAAAAGCTGTTTACAAAATTACTTTTGATAGCCCAGAAGGGCAAAAAGTATTAGCTGATTTAAAATCGGCTTATTATCATAGAGGTTCATATACAAAAAATGATTCTCATGAAACATCATACCGAGAAGGACAAAGATCGGTATTAATCAGAATAATAAATCTAATAAAGGAGGATAAAAATGTCTGATGAACAAACGACCACAAACGATAATCCTGTACAAGAAAATACTGTATTAGGATCGGGAAGTGATAATCAAGATTGGAGATCATCATTACCAGACGACTTAAAAAATGATGCTACTTTGCAAAACTTTAAAGATATAGAAAGTCTTGCTAAAACAGTAGTACATCAACAAAAAGTATTAGGTAGTAGAATACCTATACCTAAAACTGATGAAGAAAAAACTGAATTGTATTCTAAATTAGGAAGACCAGAAACTTCAGAACAATATCAAATCAATATACCAGATACGCATAAAACATATTTTCAAGATGAAAATGTTACACAATTTAAAAATGTAGCACATCAAATTGGATTAAATAATGATCAAGTTAATGCGTTAATTGATTATCAAATGTCAACTATTGATAACGATAAAAGTCAAGAACCAAGCAGAATGGCAGTAGAAAGAGATAATACTGAAAATGCTCTTAAAAAAGAATGGGGTTATGAATATGATAAAAATATTAGAGCCGCACAAAGAGCAGTAGATGTATATGGTGATGACGAAATAAAACAATTAATGACAACAGAAGCTGGTAATCATCCAGCAGTTATTAAAATGTTTGCTAGACTAGGTTCAGAAGTAACAGAAGATATGGCTAAAAACACACAAAACAATACATTAGCTGTTTCTCCATTAGATGCACAATCTGAAATAGATAGTATTTATTCTAATCCAACTCATGCTTATCATAACGCAACGCATAAAGATCATAAAAATGCTGTTGAATATATGAAACAATTACATGAAAAAAGATTTGGCAAAGGATAAATTATTTGATATAATTTAATTATCTTATTCGCCCTTTAGGACAACGAATAGATAGCCGTGATTGGCTTTAAACTTCCGAATGATCATATCGCATATGATAAGGTTTCCCGTAAGGATAAAAGCCGATTTAACGGATATAATGTAATACTATTGTGGTATTATGTTCCCTATCTATAAATTGATATAACTAGAGGATAAAAAATATGTCAACTCAAATAACAACTGCTTTTGTCGAGCAGTATAAGAGCAATGTATTTCATCTAGCACAGCAAAAAGGTTCTCGTTTAAGAGAAGCTGTAAGATCAGAAACTGTTACAGGGAAAGCACATTTCTTTGAAAGAATCGGATCAACAGCGGCTCAAAAAAGAACTTCACGACATTCAGACACACCAAGAATGGACACACCACATAGTAGAAGAAAAGTTACTATGGATGACTACGATTGGGCAGACTTGATTGATAATGAAGACAAAGTGAGAATGCTTATATCTCCACAATCTGAATATGCACTAGCAGGTGCGTATGCAATGGGGAGAGCTATGGATGATGCGATAATTGCGGCGGCAACAGGAAATGCTTATGGCGGAGTAGCTGGTGGTACAACAGTACCTCTACCTTCTGGTCAAAAGATTGTCCACGGATCAGCGAATCTTACAATAGCTAAACTTTTAGAAGCTAAAAAGATTCTTGATGCGGCAGAAGTTGATCCAGATGAACAAAGATTCTTGATCTGTACAGCAGATCAGATTCAAGACTTCTTAAATATTACAGAAGTTAAATCATCTGATTTCAATACAATTAAAGCACTCGCACAAGGGCAAATTGATACCTATTTAGGTTTCAAATTCATGAGAAGCGAAAGGTTAGGAACTGATGCTACACCAAGCAGACAGGTTCTAGCATTTACTAAATCCGCAATAGGTTTAGCTGTAGGTGCAGATATTCAAACAAAAATATCTGAAAGAGCAGACAAAAACTATGCAACACAAGTATTTCTATCTATGACTATCGGTGCTACTCGTATCGAAGACGAAAAAATGGTAGAGATCGCTTGTAACGAATAATAGGGAGGATTAATAATTATGGCTTATTCAGTACAAAAAACTAAATGGTCGCAAAATAATCCGACTGAAAGGGTAAAAACTAACGAACAAGCAGGTAGATTAAGAATTGCTTTTGCAACATACGAAGCATCAGCAGAACAATCTACTATTGAAATGTTCAATTTACCTAACGGTGCAAGGATTGTAAGCGGAACTTTAGGACATGACGCATTGGGTTCATCTACAACACTATCAGTAGGTTATGCGGCACATACATCTTCAGCAGGGGCTTCGGTTTCAGCAGATGTAGATGCGTATAAAGCGGCGGCGGCTTCAACAGCAGATGCTGTTACAGCTTTCCCGACTACTATGGCTAAACTAGCTATGAGTGAAGTTGATGCAAACCAAGACGGATTACCTGTTACAGTTACATTAGCTGGTGCAAATGGTAGTAATACTATTTCATTAGAAATGTTTTATGTAGTAGACTAATCGTTTATTAACTAAAAAAGATAAGGGCGATAAAGATTGATTTCTTGTCGCCCTTATTATATATTACCCAAATGGCTACAGAAGTATCAATATGTTCAAATGCATTAAGAAGATTGGGTGATGATCCTATAACATCTTTAACAGACGACACGGAAAGAGCAAGATTGTGTAATTCATTTTACGCAGATGCTAGAGATTCTGTATTAAGAATGCATCCGTGGAATTTTGCAATTACTAGAGCAAGTTTAGCACAATTAACAGACAAACCTGCATATGGTTTTACATATCAATATGCATTACCTACTAACCCTTACTGTTTAAGAGTATTAGGTATGGAATATGAAGATTATATTTTTAAAGTAGAAAATTACTCAACACAAGGTAGAGTTTTGCTTACTAACGAAAGCACAGCTAAAATATTATATGTTGCAAGAATAACAGACACAACACAATTTGATGCTTTGTTTGTAGATGTACTAACGGCAAAACTTGCTGTAGATTTAGTATATCCAATTACAAATAGTGCTAATTTACAAACACAAATGCAGAAACTTTATCAATTAAAACTTTCCGAAGCACGAAGTATTGATGGACAAGAAGGATTTATAGATGATCTTGTTTCTGATACTTTTATTGACTTTAGGAAAGATTAATGGCAAGAGTACATCCCTTTCAAACAAATTTTACTGCTGGTGAATTAACACCTAAACTTGCAGGTCAAGTAGATTTTAAAAAATATAACAATGGTGTAGAAGTAATGGAAAATCTTACTGTATTTCCACAAGGCGGTTGTCAAAGAAGAAATGGTAGTAGATTTGTAGCAGAAGTAAAAGATTCATCTACAACAGTTAGATTAATACCATTTGAATTTAGTATTACACAATCTTATTGTTTAGAATTAGGTAATAATTATATAAGATTTTTTAAAGACAACGGACAAATTACAGAAAGTGCAAAAACAATATCAGCAATAACAAAAGCAAATCCTGCTGTAGTAACAGCTAATTCACATGGATTTAGTAATGGTGATGATGTTTGGATTTCTGGCATTGTAGGAATGACTAGATTAAATGGAAGAAGATTTACAGTAGCAAATAAAACAACAAATACATTTGAATTATCTGGTGAAAATTCTACAAGTTATGACACATATACATCTGGCGGTACAGCATCAAGAGCATATCAAATAACTACTACATATACATCATCACAAATATATGATTTACAATTTACACAGTCAGCAGATGTTATGTACATTGTACACCCAGATCATACTCCTAGAAAATTAACTAGAACAGGACATACATCTTGGTCATTAACAGATGTAGATTTTGAAAAAGGGCCATATTTAGATACAAATACATCTAGCACAACAATGACACCAAGCGGAACTTCTGGTTCTGTTACAATTACAGCATCTACATCTACATTTGTAGCATCTGATGTTGGAAGATTAATTAGCATAGGTGATGGCCACGCAAAAATAACAGCATATTCTTCTGGTACATCTGTAACTGCAACAACAACAGAAAATTTTGCAAATACAAATGCAAATGCTACATGGGCATTAGGTGCATGGTGTGTTGCTAATGGTTATCCTAGAACAGTATCATTTTTTGAACAAAGATTAGTATTTGGTGGTTCTACATCATATCCACAAACAGTATGGGCATCACAATCTGGTTTATATGAAAATTTTGATGCAGGGGATGCTAGTGCGGCAGATGCATTTATTTATACTATTGCGGCTAATAGAGTTAATGTAATTAGATGGTTAGCACCTGCAAGAGATTTAATTGTAGGTACAGTTGGTGGTGAATTTAAAGTAGGAAGACCAACAGGTGAACCATTAAAACCAGATAATGTAAATATATCACAACAAACTACATATGGTGGTTATACAACAGCACCAACACAAATTGGTAATGCTGTATTATTTGTACAAAGACAACAAAGAAAAGTTAGAGAATTTTCTTATAGATTTGAAGATGATGCATATTTAGCACCAGACATGACATTGTTAGCAGAACATATTACAGACACAGGAATAGTAGATGTTGATTATGCACAAGAACCAGATTCTATTTATTGGGCTTGTAGAACTGACGGAACATTATTAGGTTTAACATATCAAAGAGAAGAAGATGTAATTGCATGGCATAGACATATATTTGGTGGATCAAATAAATATACATTTAATGGTGCAAGTGCAGTAACAACATATACATCTGATGCTAATTTTAATGGTTATGTAACTATATCATCACATGGGTTATCTACAGGTGATGCAGTTGTTTACAATGCAGGTGGTGGTACAAAAATACCACAATTAGTAGAAGGTCAAACATATTATGTTTATCGTAGGGATGCTAACACAATAGAATTAGCAGATACATATTCACAAGCAGTAGATAGAACTATTACACAAATATCTGCTGGGTCTGGTGCAAGTCATACATTTACAACAAAAGCAAAAATTAAAAGTATTACATCTATAAATGAATCATCTGAAAACCAAGTTTGGTTATTAGTTGAAAGAAGAATAAATGGAACAATTAAAAAATATGTAGAATATTTAGACCCAACATTAAATATGGATTGTACATTGTCGGCAATAGTAAACGCAGGTACAACAATAGTAACAGGCCTAAATCATCTTGAAGGGGAAGAAGTACAAATATTAGTAGGTGATGCAGTATATCCTAATCAAACTGTAAGTGCTGGATCAATAACAGTTACATTACCTGCACAAACAGGGTATAAAAGTATAGAAATAGGATTAGGTTATATATCTAAATTAAAAACTATGAAAATAGAAGCAGGTTCACAATCTGGTACTGCACAAGCACGAAAAAAAAGGTATAATGAAGTAGTTGTAAGATTACATAAAAGTGTAGGAATAACTATAAATGGAGATCAATTACCATTTAGAACATCTGCTACACCAATGGGTCAAGACATACCAGAATTTTCTGGTGATAAACGAGTAAGTAATTTAGGATGGGATAGAGAAGGGCAAATACAAGTTGAACAAACACAACCTTTACCTATGACTATTTTAGGAATAACAGGAACATTAGTAACAAGTGATTAAGGAGATTAAATAATATGGCATGGTTTGTACCAGCAATGATGGCAGTAAGCACAGGTCTTACAATAATGGGTCATAAACAAAACATTAAAAATATAAAAACTAATCAAGCATGGAGAAATTACGATAGAAAATTACAATATCTTCATGACAAAACTAAACTTGCAAAAAAACAAGCTAAATTGTTAAGTGAACAAAGAGCAAAAGTTGCAGGTAGCGGTATTCAATTTACAGGTTCTCCATTAATTATGGCATCAGCAGATATGAAAGAATATTATGAAGATATGATGTGGATGGAAAAAGGTATTTATTCTAAAGCAATGGCAGACAATGCAGAAGCGGCAGGTTTAATAGCAAGTGAAACATATAAAATGGGAAGTACATTATTACAAGCAGGAATAGGATATGATACATATAAAACTAATAAAAAAATAGCGGAAACTAAAGGTGTTTAATGTATTTAATAAAAGTGTGGGATGATGAAAAAATGATTTTTGAAGGATATAGTAAAACAAAACCAAAAGCAGGAGAAGATTTTAAAGCATGGACAACAACCGAAGATAATAATGGAACAAAACAAACAGTATTTAGTCCAGCAAGATATAGGATAACTTATGAAGATACCAAGATATAATGATTCAACAGGCGGTGTAAATTTACAAAGCAATAGAAGTTTAACTACAGGCACACAAGCTAGTAGTACACTTGCAAATGTTGGAAAAGAATTAATTGGTTCTACATTGCAATATGGTGCGGCTAAAAATTCATTAACAGCTAAATTAAGACAATTAGAAATACAAACAGATATTAATAATGCTAAATCATTATTGTTTAAAGAAACAAGTGATTTTTTAAATAACCTAAAAAATGATGATAATTATTTAGCAAAACCAGATGTAGCTTTTTCTCAATGGTCTAAAAAAACAGAAGAATGGACAAAAAAATATAAAGGTTCTGTAGATGAATATACATGGAAACAATTAGAACCAGATTTTAATTTTCATATATTTGAACAAGGTAATAAATTAGATAATGAATATGTTACAAAACAAAAAGTAGTTAATGGTTTTAAATCTTTAAATTTATACAACGATACTTTTACATCTAAAATTAAAAACGCATCATCTGTAAAAGATATATTAGGTAATTGGGAATTGTATAAAAAAGATATTAAAGGGTATGATAAACTTTTATTAGGCAAAGATGGTTATGAAGAAAATTTTTTAACAACAAAAGCATTTGTAAATAAAGAATTGCAAATGTTTCAATTAACAGAAGGTTTAATAATTTTATCACCAAATGGAAAACAACAAATAGATTGGGCTAATGTAGAAGCTAGAGCAAGAGATACTAATTTTGATTTAAAAGATGTTGATGGAAAATCTGTAAATGCAAATGATAGAAAAGCAATTATTGAAGAAATAAATGGTAGAAAAAAAGATCAAATAACATCACATACGGCAGAAAGAGAAGAAAAAGGTAGAGTAGAAGAAGACAATTTTATAACAGAAATGATTGATATTAAAAATGGTAAAAATCCATCAGATAATACAGCTTCATACATTGATAGAATTAAAAATTCTAATATGACATCAGAAGATAAAAAAACATTAAGTAATGCATTTTTTACTTGGCAATCACAAGGCATAAAACCATCAGAAACTACATTTGGTAAAAATGCAAATATAATGGCTAACACTTTAATAGCACACGGATTAATAGATACAGAACAAGAAAGAAGTTTTATATCTAGTTTGTATGGACAAGGTTTAATTACAGACAGCGAATACAGAACAATGAATACTAATATTAATAATAATATAAAAAAGAAAAATGCACACAAAAAACCTTTATATGTTAATGCAGTTAAAATGATTGCAAAAGAAATAGGTGATGTAAATGCAGTACAATTATTACAAGATGTAGCCGCAGGTGGTGAAGTAGATATGTTAAGTTTAATGGGTTCTATGGATCAAGCAACATATGATGCTTTAAATTATTTTAATTTAGTTTTAGCAGAAGGTGAAAAACAAGGATTTTCTTTTACAGAAATGTTAGTAGATAAAACAAGTAAAAATTATCTTATGGATGATTTAACTGCATATTTAAAAATAGCTAAAGATGGAAAAATAGATAATAGCGAATTATCAAGTGCTTTTGCTATGGAATATGGGCCAAGTGCTATTGGTGTGTTTGCAGACAAACCATATCATTTAGGTTACAATACTTTTTATCAAAACAAACAACCAGATGTTAAAGATTTACCTGTACCTTTAAAAAAAGAAAATGAACCTATTGGTGATTATTTAGCTAGAACACAAAAATATTTAATGAGCATAAATTTTAAATTACCTTCTACAATAAGTGGCTACCAATTTGAAAATGAATTAGATTTAAACACTATGGCAATAGTACCAGAAATAGATGATGAATAATGATTACAAGTTTGCAATTAAAAAATGCGGGATTTAATGACGATCAGATAACACATTGGGTTGATCAGCAAAGAGGTATGTTAAAAAAAGCTGGTTATTCTGATATGGAAATAAACAAAGCATATGGTTTACGAATTAATAAAACTGAAGAATTAAATCATATAGTAAACGATATAGACACATCTTTATCTTTAAACATACATAAAAACGATACTACAAATTTAGAAAAATCTAATAGTGTTAATACAGTTGTATCTAAAAAAGATGTTACTTCTAATAATGCATTAATAGATAAAAATATTAAAGATAAAAATGAGTTTGCACAATTAAGTGCTAAAGAACAAATGGATATTAACAATATGTTATCTTTTGCATATACACAATATAAAGACGAAGACGGAAGAAAAACATATATAAATAATTATTTAACTAATCATTTTCCAGATTTAATACCAGATGACATTAAATTACAAGATTCAAATGATGCTACATTAATCGAATCTTCTGTAAATGATAAACCTATAGATACAGCTAATTTAGACAACATAGAAGCTAAAAAAATATTAACAGGTGAAGTAGGTTATAATAACGGAGAATACACATATAGTAAAGAATTTGAAAAAGAAGAAAACAAAAGAAAAATTACAGAAACAGCAGAATCTTTAGAAAAAGAAATACAAGAAAAAAGATTTAAAGTTCTTGATCCTTATTGGACAACAGGAAAAGAATCTACAAATTTACTTAAATACATGAGTGAATATTATGGATGGAATGAACAACAAATGAATAATTTTAATTTGTTTGTTAGTTTTGTATCTGCATTAGAATCTGATAATAGAAATATTTATAGTAAAGATGGAGAAGCTAAAGGTTTATTTCAATTTAGAGATTCATCATTAACAACAGCATTAAATAGATTTGTTAATATGAATACTAAAATAGACAATAATTTTCAAGTACCTAAATGGGTGCAAGAAGCATATGAACATACAGATGCAACAGCATTACCACATATAGATCATCAAAGAGCATTGACAATAGCTAATTTTTTTATGATGGCTAAAAACAGTAGATTAAACAGAAGTGGGTCAGATGAATGGATTAGAAAAATAGCAGATGGTGATGTAGATGCTATGAAATATTTTTACAAACATTTTCATCATGCAGATTATATTAAAGGAGAAGATGGAGTTTATTCATTAAGAAACAATGATAAATTAAATGCTAGAGTAGATGAATATTTAGATCATTGGAATGATGATATAGGAATTGGTTTTGAAAATCCAAAACTTGCTATGATACCTAGTCAATGGAATAACCAAGATGGTTTTATGGGTAAAGTAGATGCGTTTTTATCTTATTATGCAGGTGGTCAAGGTAATGAATCAGCATTTTTACAAGGGTATAAAAATTCTGTTACAGGTAAAATAGATGCATTTAATGAATTTTTATTAGATAACCCAGACGCAAGTGATTTAGATAAAGATTCTAAAATGAAAGAAATGTTTATGTATGGAGAAGATCAAACATTTGCTACAGACATTGTATCTGCCGCAGTTACTTTATTAAATGATTCGCCATATATGGTAGCAGGTTGTTTTGCGGCCGCAGGTACAACAACAGCTTTATCTGGTGGTACTGCCGCACCTGCCGCACCTATTGTTTGTATGGGTGGTGCATTTGCTTTGCCAGAAGTATTAAGACACACATTAACAGAAGGTATGTTAGACGGAAGATGGAATAATTTTTCAGAATTTTGGGAACATTTTGTACAAGCTAAAACAGCAGAAGTTGGTGCTAAAACATTTGCATTAGGTGCGGTTACAGGAACAGCAGGTAAAATTGCTACAGTTGGTACTAAAAAAATGGGTTTTAATAGCAAAGTACAAGTAGGATCAAGACTTACAGCAGAAATTTATACTATGACAGAAATGGGTGCAAGAATGGAAGGCCATGTACCTACTATGAGAGATTTTGCTACAACAGCAGTATTAATATTTGGTTTTCATGCAACAGTAGGACAAGTAACTAATTTAGTAAATTTATATAAAGACCATGCATTACATCCTAAAGATATAAAAAAAATTGCAGACAAACATCCAGAAATATTAGAACAATTAAAAAATGAAGAAAAGCCAGATTTTTTAGCGGCACATCAAAAAAAATTGTATGAAAAATTAGAAGAAACTAAAAAAACTAAATTATTACCACCACCTAAATTTATGTTAAATGAAAAAGTTAATATAAGTCCAGAAGGTACAGAAAAAGGAATTATTATTGGTAAAGAAACTATAGGTAATGAACCTTTTATTGTTGTTAAAACTGAAACAGGAAACACTTTAACTATTAAAGAAAGCAATGCTAGAAAAGTTGATGCTATACAAGAAATTATAGTTGATATAAAAAAAGATGGTAAATTAGAAATTAAAGAAAAAGAATCTACAAATGATACTACGGGTTCAAAAGATGGCAAAACTACATTTGAATCAAAACAAGAAAATGGAGAATATAGTAAAGACATTGTTGAATTAAAAATAGAAAACAATGAAATAATAAACAAAGATGGAAGTAAATATAAGTACACAGAAAACCAAGCATTAGCAGATTTAAACACAGCAAAAAAAGTTGATCAAGGTGGTGGTAAAATAGAAACACCAGATGGTAAAGTTACAAGTGATAGCAAAATATTAATAGTAAATAAATACTATCCTAAAATACATAAAGAATTTAATAAAAAAAATAACAAAGGAAAACCTGTATGGGAAAATAAACCACATAATTTTAAAGATGCAACAGATATAGTTAATAAAGTATTTAATGGTTTAACAAATAAATACAAAAGAGTAACTACAATATTTGCTAAATCCAAAGGTGTTAATGAAAATATTGATATTATGGTTGGTAAATTTAAAGGTGGTTATATATCGTTTTCTCGTAAAGCATATGAAAGTTTAATTAGATTTACAGATAAAGATGGTAAAGTTAAAAAAGCAAAAATGGTTACTGATGGCCCAAATAAACCATTAGTATTTTTACATCCTACTACTAATAAAGTAATTGGTATGTTAATGCCTAGAAAAACTAATAAAGGCGATAAAATATCTGTAGAAGCAGAATCATATTTTAGAGAATTTTACGATAAAGAATCTTCAAGTAATTTTTATTACAATAAAAGAAGTAGAGAAAGTGATGAAGGCGGAATACCTAATGATCCGTTTCAAGCTAACAAACCACCACCAAAATCAGCAGATGCGTGGAAAAGATTTTTTGATAATACAGGATCGTTAGACTATTATAGTATAGTATCATTAGTAGAAGGTTTATTAGGTAAATTACCAAATCTTAAAAACTTAAATAATGCTAGATATATAGGTGTATTTAGACATCAAAGAAAACAAGATTTAAACAAACCATTAAGAGAACAAGCAGACATAATAATTAAAAGAGCATTACAAGATAATCCTGCTGAATTTCTTAAAACACTTACGCATGAATTAGGACATCTAATTGATTTTTTACCACAAAGATCAATGGCAAAAGGTAATATATTAGGACACATAGCTGGTCTTAAAAAATATATGAACGATTGGATTGCTGGGAGAAATGACGGGGCTAAACCATTAAGCACTAAAGAAATAGCTGAATTAAAAAAACAAGCAGAAACATGGGCTAAAAATAAAGAAAAAGAAATTAACAAAGAAATAGAAACAGAATTAAATATAACACCAGAAAAAATATTAGATATATTTAGGGATGCAAATATAAGAGATAAAATTGACCCAGAATTTTATGCGGCTTTTGTTAAACTAGATGGTGCATTAAAAAAAGACATTGTTAAAGATGCAATGAAAGGATTAATTAATAATCACATTAAAGCATTAGTAGATAAAGCTAATGGCAAAAAAGTAAATCCTAAATTAACAGAAGAAGCAAATCAAAAATTTAAAGAATTATTTGAAAAAGAAATATCTAATAGAAATTTAGTTAGTAAAGAATTAATTATGCGTGAGTTAAAAGCATTAACTATGAAATGGCATCCTTATGATAGAGCAACAGCAGGTAAAAAATATAATGAATATAGAGATTCACCTGCGGAACTTATGGCAGAATTTATGATGGCTATGTTGTTGCAACCAAATTGGGTTAGAGTTAATGCCCCTAGATCATATGAATTATTAATGTATCATTTTTCTAATAGACCAGAAGTTAAAGCATTATATACAAAAATACAAAATGGTTTAAATGGTGGTAAAGATGGTTTGTGGGGTGCTAGAGAAACAGAAATTAAAAATGAATGGGTAGATCAAGAACTTATTGCTAGAGAAAAAATAACACAAGAAAAAATATTAAGAGAAAAAACAGGGCTAGATGATTTTAATACAGAAGTTATTGATTCGTTTGCATGGATATTAGATAGATTAAAATTAGATACACAAAGAGGTAATAGCGAATTAGCTAAAGATGTTAAATATTATATAGAAAATAATAGATATGTAATGGCAGAAATGTCAGCTTATAGAAGGGAAATTAATGTAAAAATATTTAAACAATTAGAAAAATATGGATACAACAAACAAGATTTAAGTTGGATAATGATGTTAGAAAATTTAGCTAAATCAGAACAACGATCTGGTAAAATAACTTGGAAATTTTATCCGTTTCCTAAAGATGCAAATGGTAATGTTAAACCAGAATATAAAGAGTTACAAAAATTTGAAGGTAATTATTTAGAAATATTTGAAAAGAAAGTACAACAATCACCAGAACTATACAAAATAGCACAAGAGTTTTTTAATTTAAGACAAAGAAATATTATAAAAAGAATTATGGAGTTTCCTGTTTTTTCCGCAAAAGAAAAAGCAGAAATGGCAGAAAACTATTATTATTTAACATTTCAACCATTTGAAAAAGTAATGAAAAGATTAGATACTTTTGGTGCTGGTGCTATATCAACAAAAGGTATTAAACAAACGCAAGGTACTTTTGAAGCATTTATGTCGCCTTTTGATGCTACTGTTGCAAAAGATTTAATGATGTTAGCACATTTAAAAAGACAAAATGTTATTGGAAAAATTGTAGAATTTATGGAAACATATAAATCAACAATAGAAAAAACCGATATGGTTTTAGGAGTAGCAAAAGAAAACAAAGGATTACCTATACCTGTTATATCAAAACCTAAATATAGAGGTAAAAACATAGACCCTGTTATTCCTAAAGGAATGGAAAGAATTACATTTCAAAGAAATGGTAAATTAGAAACTTACGATATTAATAAAACAGTTTATGAAGCATTGCAAAATAATGCATTGTATCAATCTAAAGTGTTAAAAGTATTTAGTCATGGTAACAGTATTTTTAGAAGATTGCTTACAGAATATAATCCTTTGTTTTGGATATGGAATTGGGGATTTAGAGATATGCGTAGATCATTTTTATTATTACCAAATGGTAAAATAATGAAATCACCTATTACTAGATTGCAATATGTTAAAGAAGTTTTTACATCACTTAAACCTGCGTTTAAATCTATATATGGTGAAGGAACAGCAGTTACTAAACATATGGAAAAAAATGGTTTTTTAATTGCATTAGAAGAAGGTTATAGAGGTGAAGCAGGAATGGCTAAACATAGACTTGGTTTAGACCAAGAAAGTTTTGCATTAAAAAAATTAATATTTGAACAATATGAAAATGTTGGAAAGTTTGAAATGTTATGGGATAACACAGCAGGAAAATTATTAGAATCATATGCAAATTTAGGTAGAGTATTAGAAAGATCACACAAAATTGCTGGGTATAAAGTATTAAAAGATCAAGTTAATAAAGGCGAACTTAAAAATATGAGTGAAAAAGAAATGATGCAAATTGTACAAAGTGAAATTGGATCACCTAATTTTTTAAGACAAGGTAAAATGAATCCTTTGTTAAACAATTTGTTTTTGTTTTTTAATGCAAACAAAGAAGGATATAGAGGAGAAATAACAGCATTTAAAAAAGACAAATCTGGAGTAGGTAGTAGATTTTTAGCTTATTCTTTAATACCTAAAACAATAGAAAAACTTGCAGTAATGGGAGTGTTTGGTGTAGCTATGCAACAATTATATCAAGCAGTACCAGAATATGATAGACACAATTTTAACATATGGGTTATAGGTGAAACAGACAATAGACCTGTATATATTAGAATACCTTTAGATTTTACATCACAATTAATAACATCTTTATATAGTATGGGTTGGGAAGAAGCATTTGGAATACATAATAAAGCAACATTATCAGAAAAAGTAGGTTCGTTTTGGAGTGCAGTAAATACAGGATTACCACAAGTTACTCCTTTTATTGGAATGATTAAAGATGTAGGTGATTTGTTTACAGGCAAAAATGTTTATAATAAATGGGATAGTTTAGTTATGGATGAAACAATAATGAATCTTGATATAAATGCTAAAAACAATGCTAAATTAAAAGAAAGTTTTAAATATATATGGAATAGTTATGGGGGTGCATTAAACGCAATACATAAATTTAAAATGAAATTTAAAGACGATATAGCAGAAGAATTAACTGATCTTACAGGTATGCCATTTATAGACCCTTTAATTAAAAAATTTTTAAAAGTAGGCAATGAACCTGTAATGGATGAATTTAATGAATTAAATGAAATAGAAAAGAATTTAGAAAATGAAGTTAGATATGAATTAAAAAATGCTATATATAAAATGCAAGAAGGTAATTTTAATTTTACCAAAGCTGAACAAGAAGCATTAGTTTTATACCCAGATTTAACACACAATAACTTGTTTTTAGAGCAAATGTCAGATCAAGCAGGTGTGTCAGAATTGTTAAAAGCATGGATAACTGCTGATAAAAAAGAAAGATTATTACTTTTAAAAGCAATAAAAAATGTAGTAAATGCAAACCCAGACTATGAAATTAAGTTTAAAAATGATAAAAAGAATGGTATATTAAAGAACAATGACAATTAGTACAACTACAATTAAAAACAGTTATAATGGTACAGGTAGCCAA
>CAACVC010000151.1_pt1 | contig 15798 bp, 26 predicted proteins | sample 2381761 | NCBI WGS metagenome assembly CAACVC01 (sample SAMEA5211966, study PRJEB30684) | marine metagenome | biome: Marine; feature: Epipelagic; material: Water | collected 2015-10-15 | depth 45 m
CGTACCTGTTACGTCTATGCCTGTTTCTGTAGTAGATAGTTTAGTACCTGCGCCATAAGCCCCATGGATTATTGGGGTGTTATGTTCATTATTAGTGTCAGCGTACTCTTGAAACCTACTGTTAAATGCTTTTATCCAGTTAGGGTCGTTACTACCTGCCATCATCCATATAAACTCCATAACATGGAAATATGGGTTGGCTTGGCGTACAGGGTCTAGTAGCACCCTGTTCAGTGGGTTTTTAACAGTCACTGTTAGCGGCTCTTGTATGGTTAATACCTCACCGTTGCGACTGTGCTCAGGTTTACCAGACATGGACATGAGAATCATCATCTCACTGAACATACTGGGTACATCTCTTACTGTTTTTTCCATTGGTCTCTCCCCATTGGTTTGTTGTTACTAAGTGCCATTATACCTACGCTTGCTTCGACCGCAATTAGTAGATACTCTCATATACTTGTCAAATTCACACAAGCAGTTTTGTAAATCTTGAGCGTGTAGTGGGAGTATTTCTGTACCACTTAACCTCTCAGTTACTTCTTCATGAAGCCATGGCATACAGTGGTAGAACTCTTTTGGTGTTACACGCTCTACACCATTCACCCATGCCATACCTCTAAGGCTCCCAGGACCATGAGCACACCATGTATTGAAATCTTCTGCACAACTAAGTTCATGACCTGCTGTGTTTTTAAGGTCGGCAATTACCTGTGCAGACATAAAACTTCCAAGCCCCTGTAAGCCTGTTAAAGCCACATGAGCTTGTGCTAGGGTAGTTGCACTACCTAGTAGGTCTTTTTGCCCCCACAAGCCGCGTAGTAAGCCCCCAATGTATTCATGCTTAGGCATACTGCGCCCGTTTGTACTTACTATATAAGCAGAACCCCATGCACCACCTTTAGACATAACTGCTCGCCACATAGGAGGACTAAATGTCGCCCATGGCCAACCTAGACTGAATAAAGTTTCAAGTTTGTTTACGAACCTAGCCATGATCATATTTTGCGTTGCTACCGATAAGTAGGTGGGGTCAAACCTGTTGCGAATGCCCCTAGTTACTTTGTCATCTTCCCTGTGTACATTGCAAAAATATGTTTCTTGGAAAGTTTTATCTAAGCTCCAAGGTTTTGCTGCCCCTGCTTCTTTAACTACCTTGACCCTGTATCTTTCGTTGATCCAATAAATTAGCTTGTCCAAATTTTCCTGCTTTTTTCCACTGTACAACGACATCAGTACGCTCTCCCCCGCCCCATGCGGTTTTAGTTGTTTTCTTTACTACTGTAACAAAAGGTTTATGAAGTTCATGCAGCTTATTAGCTGCCTCGGTTTGTATTTGCGGTGTTCTGTATGTACTACACCCGCCCTTAGAACCACTGCCACCTTGGTTATGAACCCAATCGTTTAGGCAAACATTTTCATAGCCAAGTTTCAACATTTGCAATAGCATATCGAAGTCTTCCATAACTGGTATTCTGTCATACCTTACATCGTGTTGGTGCAGCACTCTTGTGTCTAGCCCAGTAACTCTTATAATCCTAGTATTGGTGTCAGTCGGGTTTGTCTTGCGGTTGCCACCCTCTCTAGGGCATACTCCCACAACTGGCACTTCATTTAATTTCTTTTCTATAGCGGCCACCATAAACTCTATATCCATGGGTGTGCTAGCTAGGAACTTGTTAGGCTCGTCTTTACGCCTAGTACCGAATACTAGGTCATCATCTAATATCAACACTTTACCTATAAAGTTTTCTATAATCCATTGCCTAGTCGGACCAACTGTTTTAATCCATTCTGGCAAAACCACAACAGGGTAATCGGTACGCGCCCAGTACTCGTCAAACTCTGAACCTTGCACTACGAACTTTGTAATTTTCTGTATGCTAGGGGGAAGGCTTTCCCATGTAGTTTGGCGGTACTTTCTGCCATAGGTGGGGATTAGTATTTGCATGAGTTTTTTCTCTCCATTAAAAAAGCCCCCGAAGGGGCTTCTATTTTAAAACACTTACTATGCAACTTCAATAAATTTTCGGCTGACATCGTAAGCAATGTCTTGGTACTTTACACCTGCTTCTAAGGCTTCACCAACAGTGTTGGCGTTTAAATAACCATCAAAGCGTTGTGCAGATTTTGTACCTGCTTTCTTTGGGTTTTCATTTACAAGTAGCTTGAGGGACGAGTCCTTCGGATACAATACGCTAAACTTACTGCGTCTAGTTTTCTTCACTTCTTCAGTCATTGCTATTTCCTAGTAGTTAATGGAGTACTAATTGTACTCCTCTTAACCATCTACTGCAATACTCTGTCGATGAACAGCAACGTAACTTTTTGCGTTGGTTCGTCATCGGTTTGCATAACCCTAAATGTGTCGGGCATACCTTCTAGTAAGTGGCTTAGTTCGCCGATGGGTATAAATGGTTCGTCACCTAATACTGAGATGGCTGCGGGGCTGACTGGGGTAAAGACTGGCGGCATAGTACCCATCCAAATGTGAAGGTCTGCAAAACTGTGTACTTCACCCATTACAACGACCCATCTAGCTTACCGCCAAACATTTCGTTTTTACCTAGTATTTTGAAAGGTTGGCTGAATAACTTGTACAACTTTTGTTTTACAATATCCTCAACATCATTTTCGTGTACAAGTATTTGTTTGTCGGCATAGCCCAGTGCTACCCAACGCTCTATACGTTCTAAAATTGGTGTTTTATCCACGTTACTCTCCCATTAATAATTTATGTACATCGTTTTGCACTTTGTTTTTACTACCTAGTACCTGTACCACACGTTCGTCAAGTGTTTTACTGGCCACCAGTAAGTAGCAAAAAACCATTTTACTTACCTGCCCTTGCCGATACAACCTATCTACTGCTTGAATATACCATTCTAAATTCCACGTTACACTGAACCAAACCATGTGGTGGCAAGAGCCATGTATATTTAGACCATGACTGCTTCCGCTGTGCATTACAAGATATGGGATATTACCTGCGTTAAATTCTTGCTGTATTATCTCATACTTTCTACCTGTTACTCCAGTTATACAAACAGCAGACTTACCTAGCATATTCATTATGCGGTCTCTGTCGTGAGTAAACTCATATATGATTATCAGGGGTTGGCCGTTGGTTTCCTCTACTATTTCTTCTAGTGCTTGTAGCTTGGCATCATGTACGGCGAGCACTTGCTTGTCTTCGTCAAACACAGCACCATTGGCAATCTGCCTACACTTAGTTCCCGCAGCAGCAGCATTAGCCGCGACAACAGTACCTTCCTGTAGTTCTGCTATAAACTCTTTTTCTACCTCTTTATATTTCTTTAGTGCTTTTTCTGGTAAGTCTACTGGCCTTATGATTTTATTAAACTCAGGCATATCCAAGTAGTCTTCTGCATTTAACCTTAGTGTCATTGGGGCTATCATCTTGGCTATTTCATCAGCAGCCTGTGGGAATGGTTCGTAGGTGTAGCCGCCGAACCCAGTCTGGTGAAAGTATTTATTTTTGTAGTGCGTGACATATTTACCCAACGCCTTGCCCAAATCCATAATGTACACTTGACTAAATAAGTCTAGGAGACCATTGGGTACAAATGTCCCTGTTAATATCCATCGATAGTCAAACTTTGGTAAATGTTTTTTCAAAGATTTAAAGCGTTTACTACTTGAGCTTTTAAACTTTGTACTTTCATCTACACATAGCACATCAAAGTCTGGCCACTTAGCTTGGTCACAAAGCCACTGAATACCCTCTGGGTTTATAAGGTATATGTCGGCATCTTCACGCAATGCGTCAGCCTTACCTGCCCCATGCAACACTGAAAATTTAAGGTGCTGTAAGTGATCCCACTTTTCTGCCTCTTGTCTCCATGTACCGTACATGGGTTTTATGGGGGCTATGACAAGCATTTTGTTGACGTGTCCTGCATCTTTAAGTACGTCAAAAGAACACAGGGTTACTACTGTCTTACCCATTCCAGGATCCAGAAGTAGTCCTGCTCCCCCATTATTCTTAGTTAGTAGTTCTATACCTCTTTGTTGGTACTTATGTGGAGCGTATTGCATTTAACTCTTCCTTTAAAAAAGTAATTGCTTCATGAGCGGTGTCAAACCATGTGGCCATTACATTTTGGTCTATTAGTTTTTGCATTCTATGGTGCTGTAGTTTGGAAGGTTTTTTACCCTCTCGCTTTAACTCAATCCATATATGTTTACCATTGGGCAAGATGGCTATACGGTCTGGCCAACCTTTTTCACCCATTGGGGTAAATTTAATGAACATTATGTTATTACTCAAACACCACTGCCTTATTTTGGTTTCTTCATCTTTTTCTAGTTTGGGCATGGACCGCCTTTCTTTTTACTAAAATTACACCACTTACACTGAAATCCAGGACGCATCGGGTAGTCTTGTCCGACTGGTTTAGTCTTATTGACGCGCCTAGTCCATGACCACTTTAGAGCTTCTAAGCTAGTCCGCTCTACTGTAGTAGTTTCGTCAGCACCACCTAAGTCAAAGTATACGGTAGTGGTTCTACACACCTCTGCTTCTGGGTACATTATTAAACCTGCCATAGCATACAGACTACGTTGGTCTGCATGAGAGTCATACTTTTTACCTGTCTTGTATTCCATTATTTCTAGTAAGCCTTTCTGTGGCAAAACTAAATCTATTATACCCCTTATAAACCCATCTTCCTTTTGGTCAAATGGTATGCTCTGCCAATCTTCTGTTAGGTTAAACTGCAACTCTGGCTCTGCTGTACCTAAACTGATTATACGGTTAAAAAACTCTTTCTTGTGGTCTAGTTCTTTAGGCAGCTTTACTAAGTCTTGGTTGACGTAGTCTTCGGCTGCATTATGTAGTCTGCTACCTCTTTCCATAGCAGGGCTAGGGACAAAGTCAGGTTCTGGGTGTTTTTGTATATACTTTAGTTGAAAACTTCGTGGGCATTTTTCAAACATTGTCAAGCCACTGTAGCTAATCGCTGCCATAATTAAATTCCTCAAGGTCTGCCCAGTTACTTCCGATGAAGCTATCGCTTATCATAGGTACGTCAAAGTAGTCTTGCTCCATGCAATGGCGTAGCCACTCCATACACTCAACCTTTTTGTCTTCTGGTGCGCTTATATTTATTTCGTCATGTACTGTAGCCATGAACACTGCATCTTGCTTATTGTTATGCCAGTCTATAATACATTGCTTTGTCTGGTCTGCACCACTACCTTGTATCAAGTAGTTGAGTAGCTTATATTCAAAGCTGCGATAACTGCCGCCAATTATCTTAGGCTCTTCTGCGTAGTAGGTTCTACCACCCCATGTGGTGATGGGCTTTCTATCCCTACCTCTTTGCTTTGTTCCTGCTTGCATTATTCCAACTCCAGGAATTGCAACTTTATAAGCGTCTTGCAACTCTTTGGCTTCTGCCATACTGCAACCTATCCTACCTGCTAAGGCACTCGGACCCATTCCATACACCATGCCAAACCCACACTCCTTAACGCTTTTGCGGGGGAAGTCTTTACCTAGTAGGTCTTTAATTATATCTTTTACCATTTGGTGTGGGTCTAGATCTGGGTCTTTGTTATAAGCCTCGTACAACTTACCTTCTTCATAGTGTGCGAGAATACGCATTTCCTGACCACTAAAGTCGCGCTTTAACCAAACATGACCTTCCTCTGGTATTACAAACCTACGCATGAAAGGTATTGGCTCTAACTCTACCAAGTCATTTTGATAACGGCTGCCATCAATTACATTTTGGAAGTTAGGGTCATCGCTACTTAACCTTCCTGTGCGAGTACCTTTACTACCACCCTTACGTTCATTAGGTTGCCGCACCTGATTCCAGTTGGGGTGTATTCTACCGTCACTGTGGCTATGCTCTAGCCATGGCTCGATGAATGTACCTATTACAGTTGACATGGTACTGACGTAGTTTAAATGAGCTAGCAGCTTAGGGTCTTTGATGTGCCGCAGTAAACTTTCTTTAGCTACTCTTTTATTTCCCTTCGCTGTGTAGTCCCACCCACTAACTGCATCTGCTTCTTCTAATGCTTTTGCTAACTCAGCATTACTGTGCGGGTTAAGAGTTTGGTTGCTAAGTAACTGGCGTACTACCTGCTCGCCCTGTGCTAAGGCGGCCTGTGCGGTGTTGTAAGCCTGTTCCAAAGCCCCCCTATTTACTGGCACACCTGCGCGTGTCGCATTAGCTAGTATGGGTGCTAATTGCCTCTCCCTATTATAAGGTTTTATTGGAATATCATTGATTAGTGCTTCGTACAAAAGTTGTGTTCTATATACGTCACCTTTAGCATACTTAGCGACCAACTCAAAAGGAGCTTCACAGATATAAGCTCCAAAAGTTTTAGGAGTGGCTTTCATAACATTGTCAAGAACCCACTCTTTTAACTCGTCTTGCTCTTCTGGTGGTAGGTCTAAGTATTTTTCTGCACTTTGCTTTAGGCCAAGATTCATTGCGTGTGGGTCTTTTAGGTAAACCATGAACAGTGTGTCATGTACCTTGTCCCATGCGGGTGGAAGAATGTCTAGCCAGTGCTCTGCTACGGCTAGGTCGAATTGGGCATTGTGGAATAGTAGCTCGTTATTTTGCCAGTAGTTTTTTAGTCTAGCTACAGACTCATCATTTATTGGTAGGTACTCTGGCTCTCCTAATGAACTATCCCAAATAGCAACCCCCACTGGTTCTGGGGGGTTGACTATAGGGTTTCCAACAATAGCCTTTGTTTCAAAGTCTATTGTCACTAGGCTCATCAGTATTTACTACTCTTGGTTGGTTTTGCTTCAGGCTCTTCGTAATCGTATGGTGTCATTAGCATAGCTTCTGCGCCATCAATACTAGAGAATATAGCTGCCAATTTAGAATCGTCACCTACTGGGTTTTGCCCATCAAAGGTAACTTGGAACTGTGTTTTGGCATCTGGCTTAACACCGACAGTAGTCACAACACCCCATGGCGGCAGCCCTGTAGCTCCTGCTACTTTACTAGCGTACTGGCTAAAGTTTCTAACACTGGTTGGTGGTACTCGCATAACTGCTAATTCTGCACTGGCAGGGTCAGCATCAGCGGGCATCAATGCTAGTTTTCGGTAAGTCTTACAGGCTGGACCTTTACCTTGCTTGGCAGAACCAAACTCAGCTTTTGGGCAACCTTTACAAGTAGGGTGGATAGGGTTCGGTACATTGGGGTGAGGCACTAAGTCACCTGCTTCGGTGGCTTGGGCAAAACAGTCTGGTGGACCAGTATCATCTGGGTCGTAAGGGCGGTCATACATTGTACGCTCATGTATGTTGGCCACCACAATACAATCTAACTTATCGTTAGGTACTGTTTGCTCTTGGTAGGTCATGCGCCCACCCTTTAAGCTGATATAGTTACCACCTGTACCCTCGGCAACTGCTGTTTTCTTTGCGTCTGCAACAAGGGCAGACTTCCAATCGGCTAACTCTTTGCTCATAATTTACTCACACTTAGGTCATTAATTTCAATTAGCTCAACTCCAGGAATTGCTTCCCCTTCAGTGAGCCGCTCATTTACAGCACCTTCCGCCAACCTACGCTGCAATAGGTCTGGAGCATCGTGCTCCATAATATAGGCATATACCTCTGGCCAGTTAGCCACTTGCGGCTTGCTCTTAGTACGCAAGGTAACTTTCTTATACTTACCACCAACCATATGACAGTCATGGTTAAGCATCTCCTGCATAACCCTGTTTTTTAGGTCAGTCTCTTTGGCTTTTAACTTAGCTGCTTCTTTGTCAGCAGTAAGCCGTAGCTCACGAGCAACACAGTAGGCATCTATAATTTGGGAGAGTACATCTAATTGCATGGGGTCACCCCCACAGTGGGAATACACATATCACTTACCTCATTTAGTTTAGTTTCGTGGCCACCACTGGCAGCCACATTTATATGTTAGTGCATCTACAAAATCACTGCAACCCTTGGCGGCTGTTCCCATTAACACCATGGTGTAGAGACTGTCTACTACCTGCCTCAACACCTGCTTCCCTAGCGTTTACACAACCTGAGTCATGCATCCTTGCCCGCTTAGTGCTTTTCGTGTACCCAACTTTACCGAAGTGGTTAGTGATCAATTGGTTTTTAACAACTACAAGGTCAGTACCTGTGCTAGTGGTGGTTTCGCGCTCAGCCATTAACTCGCTAAGGCGGCTGCGTAATTCTTGACTGTAGCCATCACAAAACTGTGTCTTGTAACGGCCTCGGTTAAGCCCAGTTTGTGCACTCTTAAAAACACTGTACTGGTACTCACCTGCGGTGGTTAAGTAATCAAACATATAGTTGGCAATATCAACATCGTCAGCCATGCCTAAAAACTCAACACCTAATTTACCGTAAGTTGTCTTACCCCTAACCTCACAGTCGTTAAACTTAGCAACTGTCACAGCTAGTGTATTTTTCCAAGTTGGTATTGTCTTGGTTTTATTAACCCATGTGGCAGTACCGAATTGAGCAGCAGTGCTGATGTCCTCAATATCATTCTCCTCAAGTTGGTGCTTGTCCATTAAAGCCCTAGCCCTACGAGCCGCAATAGCGGCTTCGTTGGGGCTGTTAGCATCTTTAGCCATGGCGAGTAACTTACGCACCCGCTCCATAATTTTATTAGTAGCCATTAATCCATCCTCGTTATATAGTTATCTGCGCCAAAGTGTACAATTGAGTAGGGGTACATGGTGAAACATTGGTTACCATACTTAAACTCAACTAAGGCGTTTAAGTCCTCGTCTTCCTCATAGTCGCTAATGAATTTATGTCCAACGCACTTACCTTTAAATTCACCACTGTGCATACCATAACAGTCAAGCATATAGTCTTTTAAACTAACATCACTGCCTTTGGGGTGGTTTTCTACATAGTCCTGCGCCCACTGCAATAAAAAGCCTGTAGACTGCAACAGCTCCTCATCACTTGCGTTAGGGTAGCTGTCATTGGGGTCCATATGCAGGACATAGCCGTTTTCTAGGTGGTACAATTTACTTCTCATATACATTTACCTCAATTAGTTGTGTTATGTAACGCATACATATTGCAGCAACCCTTAACTAGATACAACCCTTTTACTAAAATGATTTGCAATTAATTTTATTACCATCTAATTTATGGCTGTGCTATATTAAAAAGCAAAACGGCGTAGCAAATGACCAGTGCGCTGTTCTAGTACAATAAAACTATGGGGAAAGGAATATGTCAGTAGCTGATGTAAAAAATCTCAGCAATATAGAAAGATGTAGAAACTATTTATTAGAGCGGGGCTTCCCAGATGACCCTAGCTTACTTCACAAGGCGGGTATAGAGTTTGGTGCAGCAGCTCGCTGTTATGAAGTTCTAGAAAAACCACCGATTGCCGCTGACAACAGAGTTGGCCTTATCTTTAAATACCCAGAAACCGAGTACGCAACTGTTAGATGGCTAGGTACATTTACTAATGGTTGGGGACAAATACAAGGTAAAGACCGCAAACTAGAATGTCCCAAGGGAGCTAACCCACCTGCCTATCTACCTAGCATTGTTGACTGGGATAATGTAGACCGCACACTTTATATATGCGAAAGTGCATTAAAAGCACTGATACTTAGTACTCGTGGTTATATGGCTATCGCAGGTAACGGTACTTTCGGGCTTTATAATAAGAATGGTTGGGCAAGTAACTTCCCGCATGACTTAGTTGATTTAGCTACTGATGTGCAAATACTATTCGATAATGATTACAAACGCAATCCTCATGTAAGATTGGCTATAAGAAGGTTAGGTGCAGCTATTAAAGAGCAGCACCCTAATACGACTGTTACTCACAAGGCATTGCCAGACCCCGATATAGGTTCTAAGTTTTGGGACGAAGCCAGAGGCAAACACGCAGGTGGTTGGGGAATAGATGACGCGATAGCCACTAATGGTGATGACTGGCTTCACGAGTTTTTGGCCGATGGTGAAGTTAATGATATAGAGGCTACAGAATTACAAAAACACTTTGATGAACTGAACGAAGCGTATACTGTTTGCCACAATCCTATTGGGGTTATTGAGCAAAAAACTGGTAACATCTTAACCAAGCATGAGTTTAGCAGTGTGCGTGAAGCTACCAGAGTAGTTTTTAACGATAAGGGCAACCCAGTCAGTGTTGCAGATATGTGGATAAAAACCACAGAACGAACGGAGGTCAAACGTATCGTTTATTCTCCTGGACTCCCGCAGTTGGAGCAAGGTGAGTACTACAACAAGTGGAGAGATTCAGGGGTAGACCCCATAGCTCCCCCTGACGACACTTCACCATCTGACTGGGTTAGCCCTTTTCTTAATGTTTATAGGAACGCAATACCAGACACCCAAACAAGGGAGTTATTGATAGAGTCAATAGCCTACATGGTTCAAAACAGGGGTAAGAAAATAAACAAAACTTTTCTTTTGGTCGGTAACAAGCAAGGTACTGGTAAGAGTTTGTTGGCGAGCACTGTCGGTAAAATGCTAGGTAATACGAACTATAGCAGTATAGGCGCAGACAATTTTACCAGTAGTTTCAACGGCAGTTGGTGTAGTAATGAAATGGTGTTACTAGATGAAATGTACGCTATAGGAAGAGCAGCCATGGCTAAGTTAAAGAATTACATAACAGAGCCAACTGTCATGGTAAACCAGAAAGGTGTGAAGGAATATGAAATCGACAATCATATGGTGTTTTTTATTACTGCTAATGAGTACGGTGTATTGCCATTTGATGACAACGACCGTAGAATCCTTGCCACCCATTTCGACCCCGAGGTACACCACCCAACAGGAAGTAAGTGGTGGACTAATTATATAAAGTGGTTAGATGAAGGTGGTTACGGTAAGCTCCGATGGTGGTTTACACAGTTAGACCTTAGTGATTTTAATCCTAACTTTATGCCACCAATGACAGAAGCCAAGAAGCACATGATGAAGGCTACCCAAAGCTCCGATGAGGAGTGGGTTGATGATGTGCTAGATGACCCCGATGCACTGCTTCATGGTAATAAGCGTTCTGCCTACACAGCAACTGAACTTTATATGTTAATGACAGGCAGCGGTGAAGCACCAAGTAAGCGCGATGCGATTAGCTTCGGCCAAGCACTTGGTAGAAAGTTTACTCGCGCAGCAGGTGGTAAAGCGATAAAGGTAGCGGGGACTGTTGCTCGTTACTGGGTAGTTAGAGGTAAAGGTGTAGAGTGGACAGCAGAGCAAACAAGAGATGACGTCAAAAAGTACAAAACCCTCAATTTAAACTAGGCTTAAAAAGAATAACAACATAGCCTTGTATCTAATTAACTATGTGGTTACTATATATGTGTTGGGTGGCATGGGGTCGCCCTACCTATTTAGGAGCTACACTTTATGAAAACTTACGGTATTTTCCTTTACGTTGACAAGTATGCCAATGACGGCTACGCTTTTAGAGTTGAAGAAGCATACGTGGACGGCACTTACTGGTGCTGTAATGACCTTAACCGTGACACGTCTGATTACAAGCTAGTGCAAGAAATACAGCTTGGTGTTGAAGACCACGCACTGTGGCTTGTACAACAAGGTTTAGAAATGTGTGAGCAAGCTAAGGTAGATGCACAAGAAGCCTTTACCCGTAGCATTGCCACTATTGCCGAGCTTGAAAGCAAGTTTACCTTAATTACACACCAACCTTCGGAGTAACTTATGCAACAGAAAAAGTTGTTTACCAATATGTACGACAAGGCAGTTGAAAAACTGCCCTCTGTGTTGTACAAAAATAAAATTCAGCGCAGTGTCTTCACTGCGTCTGAACTTTGGTGGGTTCTTTTTGACCAAGACCCAACCCATAGTGATTTAATACAACTGGCCAATGCTATGAAAGCAGCAGGTTACAAACGCCATAACGATGGCCGAGTTGTGCGTATTCAACCCAAACAACATGGCCGTTACTGGATTGTGCAAAACATTGACCATGACTGGACTGATGCCGAGGTACGAGCCAATGTCAAAACGTACGAAGTATAACACCTGTGAGCACTGCAAAGCAGAACTTGAGAAAGTTATTTGCTCTGCTTGTGATGGTAGTGGCGAAGGTTCTCATGCTGATACTGTTTGCTACACTTGTCATGGTAGTGGTATTGATGATGATTTTGCGGGTTACTGTCATAACTGTGAGGATTATCAGTGAATATATTTTTGTTAGATGTAAATAAACGTAAAAATGCTCAGTACCATTGCGACAAGCACGTTGTCAAGATGATACTTGAGTATACGCAGCTTCTTAGCACCAGTCACAATATGCTTGGTAGTGATCGTGGTCCTTACAAGACTACACACCAACACCATCCATGTGCTGTCTGGGCTAGGTCTTACGAAAGCAATTACTACTTTTTGCACGAGTTACTTGTTGAACTTACCGATGAGTACACCTATCGGTACGGCAAGGTTCATAAATGCGCTAGCTACATAGACCAACTTGCAGTAGCTCCAGATGACATACCAGTTGGCTCTAGTCCACACGCACTGGCTATGCCAGATGAGTACAAGCAAGATTGCCCGATTCAAAGTTATCGTGATTACTATTGTGGCGAAAAGCGTCACATAGCAAAGTGGAAAATGCGTGAGATTCCTAATTTTATGCAATAAAAAAGAATGCAAATTGAGGACATTCTTTTGTTGTATCTGATTAAGGGTGTTGTTACTATGTATTTGTTGGTGGCATGGGGTCACCATACTTAAGTGAGGTAAGTGTTATGAGTACTAAAAAGAAAGCGGCAACTGCCGAAGTTAAAAAGCCAACTGAATTATTGTACAAAGTTGGTCCTGGTCAATACGCACCACGAGTTGAGCACAACTTGGTGGCTTGGCAGAAAGTGTGTAAGGTGCTAGAAAGTGGCAAAGGCAAAGCTAGCCATGCCGACCTGTGTGATGCACTAAAAACACACTTTGTTAAGGAAGAAGAAACCCATCATGACTTTATCGGTTATTTACTAAACCGCAAAGTCCCCGCGTTAGTTAGAGTGTAGCCACTCAACCTTTGGGGGGCGAAAGCCCCCCACCTTTTTTACCAAAAGAGGTTTAACCAATGAAAATCAATGATGAAGTATATTTTCAACGTATGGCGGGTTGGTGTCTTGGACGTGTAACAGAAATACACGATAATATCGTACACGTTACTGCTTGTTTGAGTGACTCATCCTATACGTTCAACGTAAACGATTTAACAACTCGTGAGCAATATAAGAAAATTTTAGAAAACCGTAGAAAGTAATAGGGGCGAAAGCCCCACAACCAATGGAGAGAAATATGTTTAAGAAGGCATTACTAATGTTGGCGATTAGTGCTAACACCCACGCGCTCACTATAGAGCAATTCTACTACTTAGCAAGCAACGACTACCGAAAAGAGGCTACTATGTACCTCGGTGGTGTAAACGACACTAGCAGACTTTACGCTATTTGGGGTAACGAAAACTGCCAAAAGTGGAAGGTGCTATCCCCTAACCAATTTCTAGCAGCATTTGAAGCAAACTACCACAAAATAGAAGACAAAGAGCGGCATATAGCTTCTTGGGCTGTGGAGTACGCAATTATGAATGGTGGTTGTGCCGATGAATAACGAAAAAACGTATAGCGTAGGTGTATGGGAAGTAACTTATTACAAGGTAGATACCGAAACGAATGCTGCCTTGTGTGATGACGATGGTAAGGTCATTGAGTTTCACATACCCGACCAAGATTGTTCTTACATGGCTGAAAGCGTAGACGCTGATGAATTAGTGGAGGTGGGCAAATGAGTAACTATCCGTATGACAGTGAGGTAGAAGATAAAGAATTTGTCACTGATGTGTTTGAAATAGCATTTGGTGACGGCGCAATCGACAAGGATTATAGCTACGACGATGTGCTTAAACGATTACGTGAGTTCAGTGACAAAGCACTGGAGGTGGGTAAATGAATAATACAGACTGGGAAATAAAGAAACTGCTAAACCCGATGGTTACTGAGTTATTTAGAAAATCAGTGTTGCAGAAGGCATTGCGCGATATGCGTAAGGCAGGGTTTGATGTGCAAAAACAAACCTACGGATACAAGGTGGTAGATGGTAACGAGCTAATTCTTATCGCAAGCCATGGTCCACAAGGCTATCTAACCCGCTATCGTGAAGGTACATTCAGTTGGTAATCTATTGTTGTATCTGAGTAACCCTGTTGCTACTATGTATACATGGTAGCAATTAGGCTACCTTGATGGAGAGAAGATATGCAATACGTTAGAGTAAAAAACGAAAGCACACTAATTCAATTTTTTGGTGAATCAAAAAGGGTTGATGGCAAAGTATTACAAAAGCATCTTATTAGCTTATTCACTATGGCCGATGGCCATTTTTGCATTACTTTCAGGTTGTTTAATTTTACGTTTTTTCGGTTGCTTATTGATAAGCCAATAGGCAAATTTCAAATTACTTTTTTGAACCGCAAAATTGCTTGTATCTGAGCAACTGTGTTGCTACCATGTATACATGGTAGCAATTAGGCTGCCTCAACAAAGGTATTTAAGAATGTACAAATTTAATGATTGGAGTAAATCACCTGACGATCTTGCCCCAGCCATGTGTACATAATAGCAAACTTGGCCATGTATGCAACCTAAGTTCTATACCAATTTGTTATAACCATGTATGCACATATAACAATAAAGTATTAGTATGTATGCACCATGTATGCTATAATAAAGGGTTTCCTTTCCTTTGGTTCACTCTGGCCACATTCTGCTCAGTTCTGTTCTGCTCAGTTCTGCGCGGATCTAATCTACGCAGATCATATCGGAGGGAATCGGAGTATCGAGGGATCGGAGTATCGACGTATCGGCAAAGAACCTAAGCAACATGGTTCTAGTTGGGTTTGGGAACTGGGTAGTTTAAACTCTCAGAGCGGGGCGGGGGCACTCCCAAAAACTAACAAACTTTGTTCCTCTGGAAGAGGCATTACGGGGTGGTTTTATCGGTTTAAGGGGTGGGCAGAAAACACTCAGGTAACATAGGTAACATAGGTAACATACAAATCTTACTTTTATATATATAAAATATATTGTACTCTTTTTAAGCATAAAGACTACGTTATTTTTTTCTGTGTAAAAACCATTTTTCTATGTTACCTATGTTACCTATGCTACCTTCTACAAAGATAGCCTTGTAAAACAATAAGTTGAAGCCCCCACTCAGGTAACATAGGTAACATAGGACTATGCTACCTTTTTCAGACTTTATTACAGAGAATTAACGTATGCCTAATTCTTAACCATCAGGTAACATAGCCTATGCTACCCTATGCTACCTTCTTACTGTATTCGCAAATTGCCTTGCGCCGCTGCGCTTGGATTATAATTAACTCCATTAACAGTATGTATTCTTCTGGGCTAATAAGGTCACTGCGGTCATCGGCTAACTGCATACACTCAGTGGCTAGTTCTAAAATACTGGTAGTTATATTTTGCATCTTAAAACCCTCCTGTCAAACCAACGGCTAAAACAATTCCAAACGCGCCGCCCATGACAAAAATCAGGGCATGGCCACAACACCATTCTAACGTGGTGTATAGTTTGATTTTGCGGGCAACCGCAGGGCTAGGATTTCTTGTTGCATGGCGTTTAGTGTTCATTGTTGTTACCCCACTGCATTTCGTGTTCCATAATTTTGCGTTCTAAACGGGTGGTATTGGTAGCAACAAGGACAGTGCCATCTGGGTGGTACGCTGTCCAATTAGGTACGCTGCAATCTTGGGTGGGCATACCAATAGACCAAT
>CAACVC010000152.1_pt1 | contig 15595 bp, 26 predicted proteins | sample 2381761 | NCBI WGS metagenome assembly CAACVC01 (sample SAMEA5211966, study PRJEB30684) | marine metagenome | biome: Marine; feature: Epipelagic; material: Water | collected 2015-10-15 | depth 45 m
ACCAAGATGTTATTGCATTTTCTACTACACCATCTGATATAAGACTAAAAGAAAACTTTGAAAAAATAGAAAATGGATTAGATGTAGTAAAAAAATTAGAAGGGCATACTTTTAATTGGAAAAAGGGTGGAGATAGATTAAGTGCAGGGTTTAAAGCACAAGAAGTAGAAAAGATTTTACCACATTTAGTAGATGAAAAAAAACTTCCATTAAAAGCAGATGATGATAAAGAATATAAGATTTTACGATATGAGGAAATGATACCTTATTTAGTAGAAGCAATAAAAGAACAACAAGATCAAATAAACGAATTAAAGGGGATCATAAATGGCTAAGAAAATAGCAGAAAAAGCAGTAGAAGCTGGAGTATCAGTTAAACAAGTTGAAATCAAACATCTTAGAACTATGAAAGATGAAGCAGGTAAAGATGTATCAGTAGTAGATTGGACTGATGTAAGACCAGTAGATGAAATTATTACACAAGCAGAAGCAGAATTAAAAATAGCTGAAGCAAGAGTAACTGAATTAAAAGCAGACATTGTTGAATACAAAAAGATAAAGGGATAATATGGCATTAGCTACAGTACCAGCAACTAATATAAATATGTCAGATTTGGCAGTATCTTGTGGAGTTGCGATACGAACCAATCTTAGTTTAAATGGATTAAGAGCAGGGAATGGTGGAGATTTATCTACATCGGATACTGATAGTGGAGAAACATTAGCAGAAAACATAGATACTAACGATACATCTTTTAATGTAAGTGATGGTTCAGTATTTACAGATGAATATATTAGAATTGATAGTGAGTACATGAAGATATCACATGTTTCAGGAGATACATTAACTGTAGCAAGAGAAGAAAATGTAGCAACAGCAAGTACAGTTGGAGATAGCCACACTAATGGTGCAACAATTTATTTTGCTAATGCTTTTGTTCCTAACCTTTTTCCAAACAATTTAGGATTCGGTGGTGGTCAAGTAAGAGTTCAAGGATATTTAACATCTTGGCTTGTTGCAAGCGAATTAGAAACTGGATATGGACTAAACACTACTAATATAGGCATGAAAGAAACTTTTTATACAAATGCAGGTTCGGGAAGAAGTGCAGATAGTGATGGATATGTTGGTGCATAAAAATTTTATTAACAATAACATGAGGGTTATGTAATGAGTGAACAAAGAAAAGTAACAATAGATCAAACAGAATACAATTTTGATGAACTAAAACAAGAACAACAAATTCTAGTTGAACACATTGAAAATTGTCGTAGGCAAAAAGCAAACATCGCTTTCCAAATGGATCGTGAAAATGTAGCAGAAGGTGCATTTGCTAAGATGCTTACTGAATCGTTTGAAGAAAAAGAAGAAGTGAAAGAAGAAAAAAAAGTAAAGTTCAAAGGAAGTCCAAAAGATGCCTAAATTAAATGTAGTTGCAAACATCATTGATAAAGTAGCTGGTCATGTAGATAAGTTTACTTTAGACAAAGAGGAACAAGCACAATTAATACAAGAGATAAACAAAGCACAAATCGAAGTCAACAAAATCGAAGCTGGTCAAACCAATGTATTCGTAAGTGGTTGGCGACCATTCATAGGGTGGACTTGTGGAGTCGCTTTATGTTATCACTTCGTATTGCAACCATTGTTAATGTTTGTATTCTTGGCTATTGGGAAACCTATGGAATTACCAGTATTCGATATGACAACACTAACAACTGTGTTGATGGGAATGCTTGGACTTGGTGGTTTGAGAACCTACGAGAAGGTGAAGAAGTCAGCATGACATTCGAGCAAATCATTAATGATGTCTTAGAGCATGAAGGGGGTTATGTAAATGATCCCCTTGATAAGGGTGGTGAAACCAACTTTGGTATTGCCAAACGATGGTATCCTGATCTAGATATTAAAGCATTGACTAAAAATGATGCAGTTAATATCTACTATAATGATTATTGGAAACCAAGTAAGGCAGAACAACTTCCTAACAACTTACAAGCAACTTACTTTGATATGTGTGTAAATATGGGACAAACACGAGCAGTTAAGATACTACAAGAAACTATTAATAGCACAGGAAGCACGACAATAGCCCAAGATGGCATTATTGGAAGCATAACGATAAAGAGTGCAGTTAATGTATCTAAGAAACGATTACAGGCTTATCGATGTTTGTTCTACTCAAAAATAGTAAACGAAGAACCTTCCCAAAAACGATTTTATTATGGGTGGTTTAAAAGGGCAACAACTACATGAAAAAGATTAAAAGCACAGGGATCATATTTGGTGATATGCACTTCCCTTTGCACGATGAAGCAGCTTTTAGCTGTGCATTAAAAGTGATAGAGAAAGTAAAGCCAAGTGTATTTATTAATTTAGGGGATTTCGCAGAAGGTGAATATGTATCCCATTGGAGATGGAGTAGAAGAAGGCGACCACCTTTGGAATACCAATTACCAATGATTGATAAAGAAGCAGATGAAGTCAATCATCACATGGATAGAATTGACAAAGTATTAGATAAAGTAGGGTGTAAAAAGAAATATCTTGCTATGGGTAATCACGATAATTGGTATAATGCCTTTGTAGAAGAAAACCCATATTTAGAACAATACAAACCTGAAAATCTATTTAAGATTAAAGAAAGGGGATACAAGTGGTATCCTTATGGTGAGTTATTTAAAGTAGAAGGTTCTAAATTGTATGCTTATCATGGTGGACATTATAGTTCAATTAACCATAGTCGCACTACAGTTCAGAATCTAGGTTGTAATGTGATCTATGGGCATACTCACGATTGCCAACGAAGTGTCATGCAACACATTTCAGGCATACATATAGCACAAAGTATGGGGTGCTTGTGTAAGATGAAGAAAGATTTTTTAAAAGGTAGAAAGGTAAACTGGACACATAATGTAGGGATTGTAGATTTCTTTACTGATGGTTGGTTTAACTTAATTACTTTAGACATACATAATGGAACGACAACTTGGAACAACGAAATAATAGAGGGTGATTAATGGGATTTGCAGAAACGATAGCTAAGATAAAAGAATTAAGTATTATACTTCAATCAAAACACATAGCTGATAGAGAAATAATACATTATACATCAGAACTGCATAGACATATAGAGAATTTAGAAGTTCCACAATTAATAGGACAAGAAGATGACGACATATCTAGAAACATATTGCACAATTAGTGATATACAATTAGTAGCCCCTTTTGTATTTGACTATGACAGGAAACGAACTATCTCAAACTGGGCAAGTTATAGTGGGAGTGGTAATAGTACAATTTATCAAGCAGGAAGTGTTGGGAAGTTCTCTCAACTCTTTGCAAATGACATTGAACTGACTTCAGTCGGAAGTACAGGTGCAATAGATGCTGATGGTAAATACTATTTTGACGAAGATGCAGATGTAGTGTACTATAGACCTACATCAACCAATAATCCCAATTTCGATGAAGCAGTAACTGCTGGTAGGGATAACAAAACTCTATTTAATGAGTTTATATCAAGAAGTTCTGACTTTGCTAGAACATATATCAATAAACCGATATATAAGAATAAAGGAGTAGGAACTGGGGATAGTTTAGGTAGGGACTTCCCTGAAGTCATAGTAAGGGCTACAGCTTTATTAGCAGCAAGTATGGCAATTATGCCATACGACAACGAACGAGGAACTGAACTACAGAACCAAGTTTATAATCCTGAAACCAATCTTGGCTTACTTGATATGATCCGAACAGGTGTTATCAGTTTAGATCAAGATGAAGATGGTAGAGATAAGATAGTAAAAGAAGTATCAATCAATGGTAGCACAACAGGTGCGATTGTAGATACTTTTGGATACCCACAAACATCATTTGATAGAATCAAAGTAATCATTTCTACAGCAGGAACATTTGCAGCAGGTACAACATCTACTGTTAAATATAGTTCTTATGTAGGTAGTGATAGTGGCTTGAAAACAAATCTTGTGCAGAATGCAGAAGTGATTGATGGTGGATTACAACATATTGGACATGGAGTTTCAGTACGATTCTCAACTGGTGTTTATACAATCGATGATGAATGGGAAGTAGAAGTATCAGGACTAGACCATACATCAGGTGGTGGGATTAGTACAATACAACTAAAGAGAAACTAATGGCTAAGAACTTAAAAGGAATCAGTTTAAAAGGACTTAATGGTACTCAAAAAAGACAAATGAATACACATAAAGTGCATCATACGAAAGCACATTTAAGAAGTATGGCAGCAGCAATGAGAGCAGGTAAAACATTTAACCAATCTCATACTATTGCTATGAGAAAAGTTGGAAAATAGTGGCACATACTAAAAGACAAGAAGCCCTGATTAAACGATATGCTTTAAAAGGAGTCAATAAACCTAAGCTAACTCCTAAACATAAAACAAAGAAAGCAGTTGTATTGGCTAAAACTGGGGATCACAAGATAAAGCTAATTCGCTTTGGTGATCAGAAATCAGGACATAATTATAGTGCAGGGGCAAGACGAGCATTTAAAAGTCGTCATGCAAAGAATATAGCTAAGGGTAAATCATCTGCTGCATATTGGGCAGATAAGTTCTTATGGTCAGGACCAAGTGGTAGAAAGAAAAGCCCACCTAAGAGCCAAAAGAAAGTATATGGTAAAAAATAATGTTTAACAAACCAAATGGTGCAGGTAAGGGTGATGAGCCAAGACCAATGACTATTTCTAAAGAAGAATACAATAAGAGATATGAAAAGATATTTGGTAAAAAAAAGAAAGTAAGCAATGGCAAGAAAAACACTAAGTAGTAGAAGAAAAACTAATGGCAAGAAAAAGACTAGGCAAGGTAAAAGCAAACGAACCAAGTATGGTAACAAAGCTAGTAAAAAGTATTATAAGAAAAAGTATAGAGGGCAAGGATAATGGCAATAGAATTTGAAAATATTTATAAAGATAGAGTAATTGATACGATCCAAAAGCTGTTAAAACAAAATCTATCTTCTATCCCAATCGTATTTGATGAACATAGAGGACAAGAAAGTTTCTTGATCATACCTGAATCAGATACCTTTATTGATTATGCAAGTAATGTGCATATAAGAGAATTTACAACAGTCATTAATTATCAATTACGAAAGGGTGGAGAATACACCAAAGAGAATCAATTAAACAGATTAACAATGATAGCAGAAGTTGTCAAAAGACTTTTATTCGATAATAGAAACTATGAAAGTAGTAATATTACTTTTTGGTATGGTGGACAAGTATCTAGTGTAGAATATACACGAGATGAAGATGATGAAACCATATCTAATGTTATTATTACTTTCCAATGTAACATAAATGAGGTGATTTCATGAAGTATAAACATATAAAAGGACTTCAACTACAAAAACCATCATATCTTAGCACACCTAATTCTAAAATTAGAGAGTTGTTAGCTGGTAAAGAAGTTGAGTTAGAAAAAGAAAACTTGGAAGAATTTGAATCTTTAGGTGTTCAAGTTCAGCCAATTAAAAAAGAACCTAAAAAGAAAGTTAAAAAAGAGGAGAAATAACACATGGCAGTTAGTGGAAAAGTCTATGCTAAAAGCGATTTTAGTGTAGGTATAAAAAACAAAAATGCAACTGCATTTGAAACTGCAGCATCTAATAGTGCTGCATACGAGTTACTTCCTGTAATTAATGTATCTGCACCTGTTCTCAATCTTGTTGAAAGTGGTGAGATACGAAGCAATAATGCAGGAATGCTTGAATTGGATACAGATCAATTTAGAACAACTAAAGGTGGATTTATTACAATGGACTTTGAAGTTCCAGCAGAACGAGATATGATTGTTCGTATGTTGGCTAATGTTCTTCAAGACCATACTTGCGATGAAAGTGGTTCAGCACCATTTATTCATACAATCCAATCAACTTCAGGTGCAGTTCTAGCAAGACCTGATTTTACAGGAACATCTGCAACTTCAGGAGAGAATATTGGAATACCTTGTATTTTTGATATTGGATTATACTATCCTGAATCAGCACAAGATAAAATGATTACAAGTGCAGTTTTACAAAGTCTTACAATGAACTTTGATATGGCAGATGGTAGATGTTTACTTAGTGGAACATTCTATTCAGGTATGGCAGGTTCAAGTAAGTTCTTAGTAGAACAAACTTTAAGTGCTAATTCAGCAGCACCTACTTTAATGAGTACATCACCAACACAAATTGAATCTTACTTTGATGTTAAGAAACTAGATGTTGATGGAACTGCATTAGCAGATATGGTGATTACAGCAGTATCATTTACATTTGAAAATAATGTAGCAAGAGTTGGTAGAGATGCTAATGGCGATGCAGAAAGTTATGCTTTTGGTATCCCATCAGTAAACATTACTGGAGAAATTTCATTAATGTATGATGCGAACTTTGACTTTGGTAGTGGTGGTAATGTATTACAAGACTTTATAAGTGGTAATACTGCAACACTAAAACTACAACAAGGTGATGGAACAGTATCAACAGCAGGTGAGATGAACATAGAATGCGAAATATATTCAACAGCAGTAAACTTAGACCCTAATGCAGACACAGGTGCAGTAATAACAATACCATTCAAAGTAGTTCAACCTACTTCAAGTGGTGCAGCATCAGGAACAGCATTTAAGTTTGAGTATGCAGATTCAACCCCATCAACAGGTTGGTAAAGGAGTAACACATGAAGGTGAAAATGTTCGATAAAGAGTGGGATATAAGTTCCATTACATATAAACAAAAAAGAGAGTTGTGGCAATTAAGTCTTAATGCTTTTAGAGATGATAAGGATAATCAAGATGATTACTTTAAATTAATTAATCGTGTTGAAGAACTTTCAGGAGTAACTGAAAAAGACTTAGAGTCAATATCAATGGCACAAGTAGATTTATTGCTACAACAAATCTTTACTGAATATATGGGGCTTGAAAAAAAAGACTCATAGGGCTTTGTAGTTATGTGTGGTTTTCTCAAATGGGATTTCCACACAATAACTTAGAATTTCCATACAAAAGACAAAGTCCTACTAGCAAAAGAGTTAAGACATACAAAAACATAGAACAAGTATGGGAAGAAATAGAAATGTTAGTAGATCAATGGAAAGATAGTCAATTTTCTCTTGGGAGAAATCTATACTTTCATTTACCTCTATTTATGAATCCTCAATGGATTATAAACGAAGAAGATAATATTTTTTTAAAAGAATATAATTGGGTAAAAGAATTTAATATTCCATTAGCACAAGATTTAGATAGTGTTGATGCTAACAAAATAGAAGTATTTGATATTATAAGAACTGAAATTAATGAATTAAAACTTTATATGAGTGATAAAAATGACAGATAAAAAAATAAGATTATTAGTAATAGCAGAAACTAAAAAAGCTGTTCAAGATTTTAAAAAACTTGAAAAACAAGTTGATAAGACTAAAAATTCTAAAGATAGAATGAGGGTTAAAACTGAAGGTCTTGAAAGAACTATAGGACAATTAAGAAATAAGGTATTACTTGCTACTTTTGCTTTTGCAGGAATAGGTGCTGCAATAGGAAAGACAATCAAAACTTCAGCAAAATTTGAAGCATTAGAAACAAGACTTGTTGCTTTAAAGGGTAGTGTAGATGAAGGGAGAAAAGCATTTGAATTTTTTAATAAAGTAGCAAAAACGACACCTTTTCAATTAGAAAATGTTGTAGAGGCTGGAGCACAATTAGAAGCATTTGGTGCAGATAGTACAAAAACTTTAAAAGCAACTGCAGACTTAGCAGCATTTATGGGAACAGATATTGTAGATGCAGCCAATGCCTTTGGTAGAGCATTTGCAGGTGGTGCTGGTGCAGCAGATGTATTGAGAGATAGAGGTGTATTAATGCAAGTCAAGTTAAAAACAGGGTTTGATGACTTATCTAAAATGACACTACCTCAATTCCAAGAGGCACTTGTAGATACATTAACTGATCCTGATGGTAAAATATCAGGGGCAACTGATCTACTTGCTGCAACATTCTCTGGACTAGTATCAAACTTTCAAGACAGTATGTCGCAACTTTCTGATAGTATTGGAGATTTGTTAGCACCATCAATTAAATCTATAATAATTACATTAAAAGATGGGATTGATAATATTACTGAAGGGTTTAAAAGATTAAATGAAACTCAACTTGAAACAACAATACGACAATTAAAAGAAGCAGGTCTTGAAACTGGAAATTTAGAAATTTTAAATAAAGAAATATTGTTAGCAAAAAAACAAGAAATAACTGCTGGAAATACTATTAAAAGTTTAAGAGAAAAAAACAAACAAGACGAAGAAGATAGAAAAAGAATAAATCAAGAAATACTTGATTTGCAAAAAGAAGCATTAAGTGTAGGTGAAGATGAAGTTGAAATTATAAAAGTAGCATCAGGCAGGGGCGATAGAATTATTGAACAAGAAGTTTCAAAAAAATCTTTAATAGAAATTAACTTAAATAACAAAATTAGAGAATTAGCACTTGAAGCACAATCAATTACAGATAATAACGAATTAATAAGATTGTTAAAAGAGCAAGAATCTATTGAAGAAACTATAAAACTTTTAAAAGAAGGCAAATTGAATGTTGATAATGAAACTAAAAAAAATACAGATGGCATTCTTAATATTGAGCAAGAGTTGTCAAAATCAGCACAAAAACAATTAGCACTTCAAATAAAACAAGGTGAAGTTTCTGCTAGAAATGCTATCGACCTTATTAAAAATTTATTTATTGAATTAGCAACATTAAGATTAAAAAATAGACTGCAATCTCAAATAAATGCTAAAAAAGAAAAAGAATTACAATTGACCCAAGCAACTGCAGTAGCAGGTGCAACAGGTGGTGGATTCTTAGGATTTTTAGGTGGTTTATTCCAAACTGGTGGTAGCTATATGAATAGATATCCAAGTGGTGGTTCTTTTAATGTAAACAAAAGAACGATTCTACCAACAAACCCACCTGCATTAGTTGGTGATAATGCAAGTGGTATGGAACGAATAGATGTAACACCATTACCAAGTCCTAATCAAAGAAGTAGTGGTAATATAGTAGTAAACATCAATGCACCAGTTGTTGATGAATTTGTAGTAGATAGTATAATCCCTGCTATTAGACGAGCAGAAAAACTTAACTTATAAGGAGATAGAGAAGTGGAAGTAAGTAAAGATAGTAAAATGACATTAAGTTTAGAAACATTAATATCACTAGGAACTACATTAGTGTTAGTTACTGGTGTTTGGTTTACCCTACAAGCTGATATACAAGAAGCAAAAGAACTTCCTGAACCACCAGTAAGTAGAACAGAATATGATTTAAAAGATCAGATGATTAGAAATACAATCATTGAAACTCAAAAAGATGTGGGAGAGATGAAAGAAGAACAAAAAGAAATGCGACAAGATGTTAAGAATATTGAACGAATGATGATGCAAAAGTGAGGTATAGAGATGAATTGGTTATATGGTTTTACATATTTGGTTGGTATTTGTTTATCATTATCGCCCTTATATGGTCAAAGTAGTTTAAAAGATTTACAACAGATTCAATTATTGAGTCAAGAGGAATGTATTATAGTTCAAGTCAATGCAGATTGGAACTTTAAAGCATCTTTAGATTTAAATGGCTTGAATAATTGTGTATGGTTTAATGCAAGTATAGATGACAAAGAATATGGTGCTATTATTGCAAATGAGTGGAAGGTAGTTTCAGTTCCTACTATAATTATGTTTGAATATGGTAAAGAAGTAAAAAGGTTTGAAGCTGGATTAAGTTTCAATTTAGATAAAGATAAAATCATCAAGGAAATCAAAGATGAAATTGATGAAATACAACTAAGGAAGTTTCAATGATATATTTAGCAAGATACTTTAAACAATTATTTTATGGTTTATTATTAATGGGAACAGTAGTAGGACAAGACTTTTTTAAGTTCAGTACAATATATGGTGCTTATAGTTTTAGTAGTCCGATAACTAAACAACAACAATTCCAAGTAACAGGTGGACAATTACAAGAATTACAAGAAGAACTAGATGATCATACTATTATGACATTTGGTATTCGCAAGTTAGCACGATTTGGATATGAGAATAAACCTGAAGTTTGGTACACAGGTAAAGAAGCACCAATTAATGAAAGTGCTGCTATTGGTAACATAGTTACTGGTTGGGAATATGTTGTAGAATATTCGGATCATAAAGAGTTTGAAGAAGATTTTACTAATCAAGAATATATGTTACGATATTTAGGAAAACATTTTTTGATAAAAGCGAACTACGATTATCGAGGTTACGAGGATTTAGAGTTCGCAGGTTTAGATATGAGATACAAAAAGAATCTAGGTAATCTAGCATTATCATTAGGTGTAGCTGGTAGAAGCCACCCAACATATTTAGACTTCCTACCTATTGATTTATGGTGGGCAGAACAAGATATAGACACTACAGAGTTTACACCATTTTGGGAATTTGCATATTTCTATGGATTTACAGATGAGTTTGTAGAACAATTTACACAATATGGATATAGCTACTTTGATTTCAAGTGGTATAATGCAGAAGGTGAACTTGTAGCTAACACAGATGATCAATTCTATAAACAAGTATATGGAGAGATTGTAAGAGAATACAATGAAGAATGGGCAAAAGATAAAGGATACCAAAACGAATTAAGTATGTCAGTAGGTGCAGACTATTATAAATACACTCCTGATAATTGGTTTCACTTTTGGGCAACTGCTTATCCAATAACTAAAGGTATGTCTGATTATTCATTTAATTATGATGTAGCAGAAAATGGAATGGATTATGATCTAGGATTAGTATATGGTTGGAAAATAACTAAGAAATTTGGAGTGTTTGTTGAAGCGAGATATTTAAATATGTATGACATACAATCATACGAAGCTAAAACAGGATTAAACTGGTTAATATATTAAGGGGGAAAAATGATAGCATTTATAATAGGATTTGGATTTGGATTTGGATTAAACTATGCAATATGTAAGTATAATGATAAATGTATTTGTGATAACATAAACTGGAAGAAAATAAAATAATGTTTACAAACTCTAATTATTCGTCAAAACTATCACCAACGATGACAGAAAATTGGTTGGTGCAAATCTATAAGAACACTAATAGTAGTGTTGCATATACTGATACACCTGATTTACGATTTAGTTTTTCAGAAACAGTATATAATAGTCAAAATTATTATCCTGCAATCTTGAATAAACCAAGCATATCTTATTCGCTTGATCTAAAAGGATTTACTACAAAGACAGGATCAGTAACATTGAATCTAGCTAATATAGATTTAGATGGAACAACCTTATTAGAGTTATTAGGAAACGATTATATCAATGGCACAGTATCAATCTTATCTCAAATTGATAACGATGGTACTGCTGCCAATGCCTTACAAATATTTAGTGGCAGAATAAGTAGCTTTGGATATAGAGGAAATACGATTGTATTAAGTGTGGTATCTAATAGACCATTTCAGAATGTATCTATACCACAAGGCAAGACTGTATCAACGACACCTCAATATAATAATCAAGTAATTCCATTAGTTTATGGGGATTATACTGCTAATTCAGGTTTTGTTAATGACATAGATGTATATGCTTGTCCATTTTTAAAGAACGATGGTAAGGACTTTATGTATATTGTGCCTGAAGGAACAAGTGGTTCAGATAAATTAGAATTTTATGACAAGGGAATGAAAAGATTTTTAGAATTAACTGGAACTGATACAACTATTGTTACAGAAGATAGTGCTAAAGTATTGAAAGTTCCAAAACTAATGAGAAGGCAATTTAAAATGCTACCTGATGAAATAGATGGTGGTATTGTAGAACAAGAAGGTGGTGGGTCAGGTTCAATAGCAGTTACATTTCCTAATGGAGATGGTACAATAAATAATGCTTTTGATGGTTCAACAGATAGTGAAGTAGATGTAAACCATAGTGGAAACTTTGCAGATATAAGAGGATTTACTATGAAATTAGTAATGCCACAAGTATCAGGTAAAATTACTGCAATCACATTAGGATTAGATGGAACAATTACACAAGCATATAGTAGTGGTAGTCCAACTCCAGACGATGGATTGTTTGTTAATTTAGCAACATCATTAAGTAGTAATTTTGGTAGCACAAGTGGTGATGTAGAAATTATTGGGGCATCAAATAACTATAATAGAACTACATCTATTGATTTATCTGCAAGTTATAGTGCAATTAATATTGCAAGTGTTTTAGTAGAGGGTGCTTTGCCTAATGAACTATTCTTAAGTTTTAGGTGGGATACAGCAGATGGAGATGTAGATTGTAATAGTTGGAATGTATCATTAGAGAATGTTTATATGACTGTTACTGCTGATAATGATACAGCAAATGAGCCAATCGCATCATCAGACTTTAATGCTGGAATTGATAAAGTATATTTAGGTAGAGATGTTACAACCGAAGGATTTACTGCATACTCATCAGTAGCAACCTTAACTGATCTAGATAATCCAGTAGCGATCCATAGACAATTATTACATAGCATATTAAATGTAGCCGATAGTGATTCAGATGCAAAAATAGAAAATTCAGGATATAAGGCAGTAGCAGAACTACGAGATAGTACCTTAACAAGCCCAACATCTACTCATTGGAAAACTAGACTAGCATTAGATGAACCTGAAGCCCTAGAAGGTGTAATGAACAAACTTCAATATGAAGGGTGTTTCTTCTTTGAGTTCTCACCACAAGCAGGACAAACTGCAATTAGTGGTGTAAGTCCTTTACGATACTTTACGATTGCAGATAGTGTAACTGCAGCAGCAGATTTAAGTCAAATAGATATATCGGATTATGAACTAGGCATAACACCAGTTTCTGATCTTGAAACTAATATTTTGGTAAATTACAAAAAACACCCAGCAGAAAATCAATATCTAAAACAAGATACTTATACATCTGCAGTAAGTGGTTCTGTTCATGGAACAATCTTTGATAATGCTTCACACCAAAAACAAGAAATGAATTTAGATTTTTTGTTTGATGCAGTAGATGATGTAAGTGGTGCAAGAAACTCTAGTTGGATAAACTTTAGAAAGAGTTTATTTGGTGAATATAAAACCACAGTAAATGCAACATTAGTCAATCCTGAAAAGTATGCAATGCTACAAGTAGGTGATGCTATAGACTTTGGTGAAGAAACCTTTGGCGAAATAGGTAGTCCATTTGATGAAATATCAGATACCTTTGATAGCTTTATTGCTATGCCTACAAGACTATTCAAAGATGCTTGGTCAGGAAAGAAATTTATAATAACAAATTTAAAACGAACCTTAGGTAAGGTTACAATTCAAACGAGGGAAGTATAATGGCAAGTTATTTTATATACGATTCAATTAATCAATACAGAAGTGATAACACAGTTAGTGAAGGGCAAATGACAGATAGTGCAACACCTACTTTTTCTGCTACTTCAACTATTACTGATCACGAAAGAGCATCAGATCAAAACATAGGAACTATTATTAGTGCAGTAGTAGATAGAGATGCAATAGAATATGCAGTAGGATCGTCAGTAACTGCAAATGCTGCAGCAGTATATTTTACTGGAGATGACAATGTATCAAGTGGAACTATTATGAACTTCTTTGTAGATACTGATAGAGCAAGTTTGCCTAACAAAGGAACAATAACTGCAGTAAGTGCAGCAGGGTGGGCAACAACAGATTTAACTGAAACTACAGGAACAAAGTTTTTTGTAGAATTTACAGGTGCAGTAACCAATGTATCAGAAGTTCTAATAGGTCGCAAACTATCATTTGAAGTAGAACCTGATGTCAATATCCAATCATCTATTGATTACGAGAACTCAATCCAAAGATCATTAGGTGGTGTAGAGTATGCCTTAAATGTCAATACAGGACAAGAAGTAACTACGATTGGATTTCAGAATATTAGTTCTACTTTTAAAACCAACTTAACTACTATGCAAGATGCCTTAAAAGGTGAAGCAAAGAAATTTGTTTGGTATGATGGATCATCTTTCCATTGGGTAAGATTAGATAAACCAATGACATTTACTGAAATCGCAGATGGAAGATTTAGCACACAACTGATTCTAAGGCAACAGATACAATAACTACAAGACTTTTATACTGAAAGGTATATAATCACCCCATAAACAAAAAAGCCCCTTAATTGGGGCTTCTTTGTAGGTAGAGGTAAAACAATTAATCGCTTAACTTCCAATAACCATACACACATCTTGTTCCATTTCTTGAACAATCGTAAGTATCATTAATGACACCATCAATTACTGCTACATAGTGTCTTGATACTCTACATATTATAGTGCCTTTTGGAAGTTCATCTGCTTTTAGGTGAACCTTGCAACCACTTCCAATAGTCATTGTAGCTACAAACTCAAATCCCAATTCATTCATGTAATCTTTGAACCACTTTCTTTTAGTAAAGATTCCACGACTTGCAGTTTTAACACCATTACGAGATTTACTATATCTCTCTCTTTTGCTTTTTCTTTGTGTAGCATTACCTTCAGCAAGTCTATTATAAACTTCCATGTAAGGAAGTCCAGTAGCAATACAGATTGCACGAGTTACACAATCTCCAGTATTACCTTTACGACCTGCTTCTTTTCTACCACCATCATTGTAAACGAAAGACTTTTTAATCTTAGCATTTTCAATAATTGGTTTAACTTCTGTTCCTGCTGATATGTAGGTATTTGTTTCACCATCAAATCGAACATCAGCCCAAGCATGATTATTCATAACATTAAGCAATGTTGCTTGTTGCCCACAACTTTCAAATCGTGAACCTATTTCTAACTTATGTAATTTCATTTTATTCTCCTTGCCTTTCGGCATTATTTAATTAACTATTTAAAATATGGTATAATGATCAATAGTGCAAGTCTTTCCGAAAAAAAAGATAAGGGTTATAATTATTAACAAATTGTGGATAAGTATGTGGATAACTAAGGGTTAGCAAAGAGTTAGATAAGGGGTAAAGAGAAAGATAAAGATAAATATAAATATAAATAGCAATATAAAGTGTAATTGTAAGTAAAAGAAAAATAAGGGTTTGCATATTTAAAATAATTGATTATATTGAGTAAGTTAATTAAACAAAGGAGATTAAAATGGAATTTAATAAAACACAAACAAATAGATTGCTAGGGTATATTAAGAAAGAAGTTGTCAAATATCCTTGTAGTTGTTTTAATACTAAAAGAATGTATGGATTAAAATATGAAAATGTATATCGTTACCCCAAAGCAAGTGAGGTGTCAAAGAATATTACATTTGAAACATATAGTAAAAAAGGTAGATATGGAAGTGGTGTTACCTTTAATTGTAATAATTGTACAGAAAATTTCAATGTACAATTAAATAAAAAAGAAATTCAATACATAGTTAAATAAAGGAGAATGAAATGAGTAAGATGGGTAAATTATATTTAGAATCGGAAAAAGAAGAAATAGCATTTAACAATAGCCAGTATGATCAAGAAAAAACATTCT
>CAACVC010000108.1_pt2 | contig 15528 bp, 17 predicted proteins | sample 2381761 | NCBI WGS metagenome assembly CAACVC01 (sample SAMEA5211966, study PRJEB30684) | marine metagenome | biome: Marine; feature: Epipelagic; material: Water | collected 2015-10-15 | depth 45 m
TTATTTAAATCCTGAGGATGATTTAACTTTAACAACAGGTAATTATCTTTGTAAATTGGACAGGGATACCCATGAAATATTAGAATTTAAAAATGTTGATACATCTAAACATGATATAAAACCTATTTGGTCCTTTGTTGGTTTAGAAGATGGTAGAATTTTTAGATGGGATGGGCAATTATATCTTTGTGGAGTTAGGAGAGACGTATATGATAATGGGCAAGGTAGAATGGAATTATGTGAAATTGATTGGAATCAAGATCATTGTAAAGAACAAACCAGAGAAAGAATACAACACCCTTCTCAAAATTATTTAGAAAAAAATTGGATGCCCATTTTAGATATGCCATATCATTTTATAAAATGGACCAATCCTTTAGAAATTGTTAAAGTTAATTTACAAGATAAAGGAAAAGAAAAAGTTCAAGAAGGTATTTTAGATACTGTAGGTTGTGAAACTGTAATTACTAAAGATGAGTATATAAATTTACCATTTGATTTGAGAGGAGGATCCCAGGTTATAAAAATGGATGGGATGTATGTTTGTATTACTCATGAAGTTGATTTTTTTCATCATGAGGGTATTTGGAAAGATGCTTTTTATTATCACAGATTTGTAATGTGGGATGAAGATTGGAATTTGGTAAAAATATCAAAACAATTCCAATATATGGGAACTAGGATTGAATTTACTTGTGGATTAGCTTTAGATGGAGATGATTTATTAATTACATTCGGTTATCAAGATAATGCAGCCTTTATTATGAGGTGGCCTAAACATTTATTAGATAGATTAGAATGGGAAGATTTAGACAAATTAAAAAATAATGGATAAAATAAAAAAACAAATTTATAATTATATTGATAATCCATTAAATGCTGGTGTTAATTTTGATACAGGATTATATTATGAATCTATAGGACAAACGGCCGCAGCTTTATCTTTCTTTTTAAGGTGTGCTGAATTAACTGATAATGATACCCTAGCTTATGAGGCATTATTGAAAACTTATAGATGTATAGCTGCACAAACAAGAAGACCTATTTATGAAAAAGAACAATTAATGATTGCTCTTACCCAATCTCCAAAAAGACCTGAAGCATATTTTTTATTAAGTCAATGGCATAGTGCAAGAGAAGAATGGACGGAAGCTGATTATTATGCTAGTACGGCTCAAAAATTATGTGATTTTTCTTTACCTGCTTTGGGTTCAGATGTAGGTTATGTTGGTCATTGGGGTTTAAAATTTCAAGAAGCTTTTGTTTGTTGGTATAGAGGTAAAAGGGAACATTCTTATAAATTATGGAAAGAATTATATAATGACCCAGATATTCAAAATGAGGAATATTTTGGTATTATTTTAAATAATCTTAAAAATTTTAATTTAATAGCTACAAAACATGATCCTATTATTTACAGTAAAGATCAGGCACGTTTTGTTAATAAAATTCATAAATTTGCGGGGTTTAAAAAAATAAAACATAACTATTCTCAATGCTTTCAAGACTTATTTGTATTAAGTTGTTTACAGGGCTACAAAAATGGAACCTATTTAGAAATTGGGGGTGGAAAACCCTATGATGGTAATAATACTGCTTTACTAGAGGAACTAGGTTGGGATGGTTTATCCATTGATTTACATCAACCTTATGTTGAAGAGTGGAATCAATCATTTAGAAAAAACCCTATAATAAGAGAAGATGCTACACAAATTGACTATTTAAATTTATTAAAATCTAACCCCCAAATAACTAAAGGGAATAAAAAAAGAATAGGCTATTTACAAATTGATATAGATCCATGTTCTCAATCTTATGAAGTGTTAACTAAAATACCATTTGAAGAATATACATTTGGAGTTATAACTTTTGAACATGATCATTATGTAGATAGTTCAAGAAAAATTAGAGATAAATCAAGAAATTTATTAGAATCTCAGGGTTATGTAATGATTGCTGGAAATATTTCTCCGGATGAAAACAGTCCTTTTGAAGATTGGTGGGTTCACCCACATATAGTACCTGAAGAAATAATAAATAAACTTAAACAACCACAACAAGAGGTAATACCAGTAAAAAATTATTATTATAATAATGAATCCTAAACTACCTAATCTAATTATTGCGGGTGTAATGAAGGGAGGAACTACAGCTGCGGCTATTAATTTAGCAATGCATCCCGATATTTTTATGGTTAATGCTACTTCTAAATATGAAGATATAGATTTTTATGATTTAGATGTATCGAATTGTAAAGGAGGATTACCTGATCCTCATAAAGAATTAGATTTTTTTAATCAAAAAGAAAATTATAAAAAAGGAATAGATTTTTATAAACATTTTTTTAGTTCTAATAAATTTATAAGGGGTGAAGCTTCTCCTAATTATTTTTGCTTACATGAGTATGAAGAAACTTTGCAAAGAATGGTTGAGCATATACCTGATGCTAAAGTTATAATTCTTTTAAGAGATCCTATTCAAAGAGCTTTTAGTCATTGGAATATGATCCAACAATTTAAAATGAAATGGGGTAAAAGATTTCACGATAAAAGTTTTTATGACTGCATTCAAATAAAACATTCTAATCAAATACTAAAAAGAAGTGCTTATTTTACTAATCTAGCTCAATTTAAATTACGTTTTAAAGATAATTTATATGTTGCCACTTCAGAAAATGTTTTAATTAATCCTATTCAAGAGTATAATAAAATTTATAAATTTTTAGGTGTTGCACCCGTAGATCATGATCTGGGTTATGGTATTCATTTTAGAGGTTACTACCAAGGAACAAATAAAGTAGATGAAAAATCAAGAGAATATTTACTTGAATTTTTTAAATCTGATGTTGATAAATTAAAATTATGTTTCCCAGAAGTAGATTTTTCTGTTTGGGACAATTATTAATATGGAAATAAATGCTATTACAGTTTGTGTTAATTATGCACATTTATTTAAACATTGTTTAGGTAATAAAAGATTTTTTAAAAGATGGATTATTGTAACTGCTGAAGATGATTTAGATACTATAAATTTATGTAAAGAAAATAATTTAGAATTTATAATTTCTAAAACTATATATGATAGGCAGTTTTTTAAAAGTGGAGCAATTAATGAGGCATTTAGTTATTTAGGAACGGATAAAGACTGGTATTTACTTATTGATTCGGATATTTTACTTCCAGATAACTTCTTTGATTTTATAGAAGAAAACGAAAATGGAGAAAAAGAAATAACAGGAATAAGAATGATTAAACATGGAATAGATGAAGCTATTGTTCCTCATACAGAGTCTATAATTAATCCTAAATCTAATGATATTTTTACTTTAGGTAGAGTTAATGTTTTTGAAGATGAAGATTTTAATAATTTTGATCCAGATTATTATTTTAGTTTAATGGATCATATTATACAACATTTTAAAGCTTATGGTTATTTTCAATTATTTAATATGAAAAAACTAAAAGAAACATATAAATATTTACATGATATACATCCTACTTTATCTAATAATGCAGGTCATGATGATTATTTTTTTAAAAAAATGTTTAGTAAAGTTATAAGTTTAAATCAACACTGTGTCCATTTATCTCATGAAGGAGTAAATTGGGACGGTATAAATAAAGAATTATGATATATTGGTTTACAGGTCAACCTGGTTCAGGAAAAACAGTTTTAGCGGATTTATTAAAAGAAAAATTTTTACCCCATGCTTATAGAATTGATGGAGATGAAATGAGAGAATTATTTTCTAATAAAGACTATACTATAAACGGTAGAATAAAAAACATAGACGCGGCTCAAAAAATATCCCACTATTTACATAATCAAGGTAAAGATGTTATTGTTTCTTTAGTTTCTCCTTATTTAGACCAAAGAGAGGAATTTAAAACACTTTTAGATTGGCAAATTAAAGAAATTTATGTATATTATGATACTAATGAAGTTAAAAGAGGAAGAGAAAAATATCATGTAGTTGGTTATCAACCACCCACACATGATTTTATTGATGTAGATACAACTGAGCATAATGAAATGGAATCATTAATTAATATAGCGACTAAAATTAAAGTATGAAATATTCAATGTTTATCGGTAGATGGCAACCATGGCACCAAGGGCATCGTTGGTTAATAGACCAACGTTTAAATCAAGGTAAAAACGTGTTAATTTGTATAAGAGATGTAGAACCAAATGAAAAACAACCATGGACACCACAGGAAGTTTTACTAAATTTATCTAAGGAATTAGAAGATTTAATTACGGAAGGAAGAATAAAAATAATAATAATTCCCGATATTGAATCTATTAATTATGGAAGAGGTGTAGGTTATGATGTTATTGAACATATTCCCCCTCAAGATATTAAAGAAATATCAGCTACAAAAATTAGACAAAAGTTAAGAGATGAAGGTAAGTTATAAAGCAACTCTTATAAAAACGGTTATTTGGAGAATTTTAGCTACTATTCTTACATTTTTATCTGCATGGTTTGTTACAGGTAATTTTAAAGTTGGTTTAGCTATAGGTGGAGTTGAAGCATTTGTTAAAATGATAGGCTATTTTACGTTTGAGCGATTATGGAATAAATTTAATATTTATTAACGTTGCATTAAACTTTGTTTAATTTAAACATTTACTATGAGTTGGACCTATAAAGGCAAAACCATAAAAGACATTTCAGATTTTCCCCCTAATTCTTTTGGGTTTGTGTATGTAATTACACATTTAGAATCTAATAAAAAATATATCGGTAAAAAAGTATTATACTTTAGTAAAAAAGTAAAGTTAGGTAAAAAAGAACTTGCGGCTTTATCTAATGTAGTAGGAAGAAGGCCGGCATATAGATTAGCCGTTAAAGAATCTGATTGGTTCACTTATTATGGTTCGCAAAAAGAATTAAAATCATTGTTAGCTGAAAGTAAAACAAAAGATTTTAAAAGAGAAATTTTAAAAATTGTTCCGAGTAAAAAATTATTAACTTATTTTGAAACAAAATACCAAATGATTTATCAGGTATTGGAAAAACCTGATGAATTCTTTAATGATAATATCCTGGGTAAATTTTATACTAAAGATTTTGATGATATAGAATTTAAAGATCCCTTGGAAATTAGTAATCTTTAACGTATATTATTGTTTATGGTTAATCAGTTATTAATCAGTTTAGTGAACTCAGTATTGGGTTCTGGAAAAAAAACTGCTAGAGGCAATATGGCTTATACTTGCCCCTACTGCCACCACCATAAACCTAAATTAGAAGTTAATTTTACTACTAATAAACAAAAAGTAAACCCCTGGCATTGTTGGGTTTGTAATAAAAAAGGTAAATCTATATTACAATTATTAAGACAAGCGGGTGCTTCACAAGATAAAATAAATGAGGCAAAAACTTTTGTTAAGGATACAACTTATGTTTCTACTAAAAAAGATGTAGTTGCATTAAAATTACCACCTGAATATAAACGTCTAGACCAATTAAATAATAATAGTATAATTAAAAAACACGCTATTGCTTACCTAAAAAAGCGAGGTGTATATCTAACGGATATTACAAAATATGATATTGGTTATTGTGACAAGGGTTTATATGAAAATATGATTATATTACCAACTTACGATAAAAATGGAAATATAAATTATTTTACCGCCCGCTCATTTGATAAAAATGCCTATGTTAAATATAGAAATCCCCAGGTTAGTAGAGATATTATACCTAATGAACATTTAATTAATTGGAAACTTCCAATTATTATTTGTGAAGGTTTATTTGATGCTATAGCAATAAAACGAAATGCGGTGCCCTTATTAGGAAAAAATATTCAGTTAGAATTAATGAAAAAAATAATTAGTTCTTTTGTTAATAAAATTTATATAGCATTAGATAAGGATGCTACAAAACAAGCTTTACAATTCTGTGAAAATTTAATGATGGAAGGTAAAGAAGTCTATTTTGTTGATTTACAGGATAAGGACCCAAGTGAGATGGGTTTTAAAAATTTCACTAAATTAATACAAAAAACAGTTCCAATGACTTATTCATCTTTATTGGAACAAAAACTAGCAGTATGATAAAGAAAACATACAATCGAATTTTAGAAATTTCGGATGATCATAAACAAATAACATTACCTGATTCTAGATATTATAGAAGGAATGGTGAATTTTATCCATCCGTTACCTATGTTTTAGGTAGTTATCCAAAAGGTAGACATTTTGAGGATTGGCTTAAAAAAGTTGGTTATAGTGCTGATTGGATAGTAAAAAAAGCAGGAGAAGAAGGTAATAAAGTACATGAATTAATTGAAAAATACTTTGCTGGCAAGGAAATAAATTACTTAAGTACTGAAGGTTACCCTAAAATGGATCCTTTAGTTTGGCAAATGTTTTTACGTTTTGTAGATTTTTGGGAAACTCATAAACCTACTTTAATTGAAACTGAAGTTCATTTATTTAGCGATGAATTAAAAATTGCGGGTACATGTGATTGTATTTGTGAGATAGATGGTGAATTATGGGTTATTGATTTTAAAACATCTAACCATCTACAAACAACTTATGATTTACAAAGTTCTGCTTATGCTCAAATGTATAAGGAATGCTATGGTAAAACAGCAGATAGGATTGGTGTATTATGGTTAAAATCAAAATCACGAGGAGTAGATAACTCAGGTAAACGTTTAAAAGGTAAAAAATGGGAAATGCATGAATCCCCAAGATCACAAGAGGAAAATTTAGAAATATTTAAATCAGTTAAAAATATATTTGATCTTGAAAATCCTAAACATAAACCTGCAACAACTTCATTTAAAACAACAGTAAAAAGAAGCAAGTAAAATTTGGCTACCACAGAAAATAGTCGTATATTTACCCCAGTTGTGAGTAGCTCTAAAGCACTCCATGGAAGACGTTAAACCATGTAAAAAGTCTGGCCCTCTATAAGGGCTTTCGTCTTTTTCCATTAATAATTTAGGATACCCCAGAAATTTTCCGTATATTTATGACATATGATAAAACTCTATGATTTATTAATTGAGCAAGTAGGCAAACCGAAAGCAATAATATTAGCCGGTGCCCCTGGTGCTGGTAAGGGTTATATTTTAAGTGGTTTAGATATAGGTAATCTTAAGGTATTAAATGTAGATAACACCTATATTAATCTATTAAAAAAAGCTAATGTATCATTAGATTTAAAAAACGCTACACCTGAAGAGAGAAGTAAGCAAGCAATTGCTATGGCTCAAGCTAATAAAGAATTTAAAGGTAAAGTAGCAGCTACAATAGCAGCTAAAGAATCATTTATTTTAGATGGTACTGCGGCATCAATTAAACAAACGGCAAATTTAAAAAATGAATTAGAAGAAGCGGGTTATGATGTATTTATGCTTTATGTTTATACTGATTTAGAAAGATCTTTAAAACAAAACCAGGACAGATTTGAAAAATCTGGTGGTAAGGATAGAAGTTTAGCTCCAGCTATTGTATTACGTACATGGTCTGATGTTACTAGTAATTATAAGGCATATGAAGCAATGTTTAAAAATAATTTTGTTTCTGTTGCTAATACATTAGAAGATGAAAAATTAAGTGATGTAGCTGATATTATTAAAAAATATTTAATACCATTTAAACCCACAGGAACAAAACCTAAAACTGATAAACAAAAAGCTAGAAGTGAAAGAAGTAAAGCAGAATTAAATGCTAAAGTCAAAGAATTACTAGCTGATGATAATGTAAATATGATTATTAATAATTCCATATCAAAGGATGAGGCACAAGCTAAAATAAAACAATTTTTAAGTTAATGAGTTTAATAGAAGTAAATGCACTAATAAATGAATTAGTACCCGATCAGAGTATTAGTAAAAATACTAAAAAAGTAGGAATTTATGCTGGTAGTTTTAAACCCCCTACTAAAGGACATTTTGCTGTTATTAAAAAAGCTTTAAGAGATAATCCTGATTTAGATGAATTAAATATCTTTGTTGGTACGGGAGTAAGAGACGGTATAGACCAATCTCAATCTATGTTAATTTGGGATGTTTATAAAAAGTATTTACCATTTAAAGTAAATATTTTACCCGTTAGTAAACCCCCAATTAAAGCGGTTTATGATTATGCTAAAGATAATCAAAATGAGCAAGTTAGTTGGATTATTGGTGCAAGAGAGGGTAATGAAGATGATTTTAAAGATATAGCCCTTAGAACTAAAGCGGCTGATAATTATAAAAACTTAGTAGTTAGACCCACTATTACTCAATCTGGGGCTTCCGGTACAGCGGCTAGAAATGCTTATAAAGTATCACAGGAAAAATTAGAACCTTTACTTCCTAAAAATTTAAATCAACAAGAAAAAGATGATGTATTTAATATTTTAAATAGAAGATTGACTGAAGCTGATCCTAAAAAAGGTACAGGTAAAAAACCTAAAGGTTCAGGTAGAAGATTATACACTGATGAAGATCCTAAAGATACAGTGGGGATTAAATTTTCATCTAGACAAGATATAGTAGATACTTTAAATAAAAAATCATTTAAAGCAAAATCACATGCTAGACAATCTCAAATAATTAACTTGATACATCAAAGAGTAAGAGCAGCATTGGGTAGAACTAAAGATCCTGCTAAAAAGAAAAAATTAAAATCTGGGTTTGAATATATAAAACAAAGAAAAGAGGCGTCTAAGAAAAAAACTCAAAGATTAAAAAAACAAAAACTAAAAGAAGTATTAGATCCAAAAATATTTGATTTTGGTCCATTAATTGATTCATTAACTGCTAGCATGGAAAATGATGGGTTAAAATTAAAACCTTACCCCAGAATAAGAATGATTCATGATGAAGAAGCTAATGCAGATAATTTCTTTGGTATGACTGCTTATTATGATCCTAATAATAGAGAAATAGTATTATATACTTTAGGTAGACACCCTAAAGATATTATGAGATCTTATGCACATGAATTAATACATGTACATCAACATAATGAAGATAGATTACATGATATTAAAACTGATAATGTTAACGCGGATAAACATTTAGAAAATCTTGAAAGAGAGGCTTATGAAACAGGAAATATAATGTTTAGAAGCTGGACAAATAAAATAACAGAAAAAAAAACTAAGGATCCTTTTGGTTTAAATGCTTATGCTAGAGAATTAGCCCAATTAAACGAGCAAAAAGAAGATTATTATATCTATTTGGATATGGATGGTGTTGTAGCTAATTTTAATAAACGTTTTAAAGATTTATCAGGTTTACTACCAGATCAATTTATTGAAAAAAATGGAAAAAATGCATTTTGGGATCTGATTGATGTAAAGCATAAAGTTGCATTTTGGAGAGGAATTGAAATAATGCCCGGAGCAGAAAAACTAGTTAATTTTGTATCTAAATATCCTTATGAAATGTTAACTGCTCCTTCAACCAAAAAACAATCAGTTATTGGAAAAAGCTTGTGGATTAAAGATAAAGTTGGTACATTATATCCTAGTAAACCTAAAGTTACTTATAGGGCTGCTAAAGAGAAACATAATGTTAAATCAGATTTAACAAAATTTGATATTTTAATTGATGATAAAAAAAGCACTATTGATAGATGGGATGCTAAAGGAGGTACAGCTATATTTTATCAAAATGCAGATCAAGTAATTAATGATCTGAAGAAATTAGGTTTATGAATAAAGAATCCAAATCAGTTTTAAAAAAACAATTCCAAGAAAAAGACGTTCAAAGATTAAGAAATCTAATGACTGGCAAATATGGTGATAAAACTATACAAAGTGTTGGTTATAAAAAAGCTGAAATAATCCATGAAGAAGGTGATATTTGGGAAGAAGATGGAAGAAAATGGACTATTAAAGATGGTATAAAACAAAACATTACTAAGTTAGATAAAGCTAAAAAAGCACATGTTGTTCCTTTATTTTGTCCAAATTGTAAAAAACAAATGAAACTTAAGAATGATCATGAGCTTTATAAAATTCACAAAAAATGCTTAGATTGTGTAGTAGAAATGGAACATGAACTACAAAAAGCTGGAAAATGGGAAGATTATCAACAAAATATTAAAAATAATGAAATTGATAACAAAATTAGAGATTTCAAAGAATATGTAAAAGATAGAATTTCCGAATCAAATAATAATTATATTTCCGAAGCGGGTCATAAAGAAACATGGAAAGGTAAAATAGATGAAAAAAGAGTTGACCAACATCTATCCCAGGTAATTGAATACCTAGAGTCACTTAAGAAATAGCTTCATATATTTATAACAAATAAATGATATGAGTAATTCATTTGATGTACATAAATGGAGATTTAATTTAATGATGGAAGCTCTTGAAAAAGAAACTCAGGAGCAGATTGATGAATTACTGCCTAAAATTAAACGAATAGATTTTTCTTATACTGATTATGGGGTACTATATAAAATTAGAATGTATGGTGCTGATGGGAAAGAATTATATATTTTAGGTGACGATGATGATTTTTTTAAATATAATCGTTTAGATGATGATAATGTGCGTTATATTGCTCAAAAATTAAAAATACCTGTAACAGATGATTTTGCGGGTAGATCCTATAATTATGATTATTATCAAAGTTTAATTCCAGCTTTTAAAGATAAAGGTATTGAATTAACTCATGATGATGTAATGGATACAAGCTGATGAATATAAAAGAAATAGTAAAAAAAGTACTTTCTGAGAAAAAAAAGAAATCTAAACTTTGTAAAAGAGGTAGAGATTATATTGCTGCTAGAAAAAGAGCTGGTGAGAAGTCATCTGCTTACTTATCAGGTAGAGCCGTAAAAGTTTGTAAGGGTTCTATTAAAGGTGCAGGAGGTAAAAAGAAAAAATCCTATAAAGAATCTATTGATTATGATGAAGCTTTAACATTAAGAGGAATGTTAGCTGATTATGAAAAACAAAGAGAACAAATATTTGGGGATATGGAAAATGATCCTTCTATTGAACCAGAAGGAGGCCCAGTATCAAATGAATATGGTAATAGATTAAATAAACTTGAGGATAAAATTTATAAAGTTAGAAAACAACTTTATGATTATGACTTAAATGAAGCATTTGATGAACTAGATGATGGATTCGACCCAGAAATAGAAGCATTAATAAAAGCAGGACCTAGACTAAATAAAGAAAGATTTAAGGATGTAATTTATTACATTCATAATAATTGGATGGCAGGTAATTATGGTGATGATTATGCCATAAGAAGAATAAGTAAATATCTTAATGCTCTTGAGGAAAACATAGATCCTAAAGCTCAAAAAAAACATAAGGGTAAAGCAGCTCCATTTGGTTCGGCATATGAATTAGCAGAAACAGAATGGGCTAATGAATCTTTAAGAGATTGGTTTAAAAAAGAAGATTGGGTAAGAATTAATACTTCTGGTAATATAACTGGTCCCTGTGGAACAATGAAAAAAGGTAAACCAACTACTAGATGTTTACCTAGAAAAAAAGCTCAATCACTTACTAAGGCCCAAAGAAAAGCAACTGTAGCTAAAAAAGTACGTGGTAGTAAAAAAGGAAAACAGTTTGTAAAAAATACTAAAAAATCAGAATTTAAAAAGAAAAGTGAGTAAATTTAATAAATGGCACCAGAAACAATTATTTTGGTTCATGGAAAAGCTAAACTTAGGAGTATATCAAGTGGCTTGGATTTCATGGATCAAAGGGTTTATTATGGGTGCTCTTTTACTTTTTTTATGTAGTTGTAGTTCCTATAGATTAGCCACCTTAAATCATGATCCAATGTATCCCGTGGATTATGTTATTCCCATAACAGATAATACTAAAGTTGATACCCTTTCTTATTCACAATTTAAATGGAAATTAAGGACCGATTTTAATTTTAGATGGAACTATGCTCAGTACGCTATGAACCAACCTTATAACTGGTATAGTAGTTTCAGTTATAATATTTGGAGACCCTATAATTCATTTGATGTTTATTTTAATAGACATAATTTTTGGTATGATTGGGCATTTAATTATCCTTATTACTGGGGTTATAGTAGTTGGAATAATCCATGGAGAAATCACTGGTATAGACCTTATAATTGGGGGTATAGTTGGTACAATGGTCCTTGGCATAATTCTGGTTATAATGTAGTTTGGAATTCAAGTAGAGAAAACAATAATATTGCTTATATTAGTGGCAGAAGAGGTAGTAGAAATGTTAATATTAATACTAATAATAACATAGAAAATATCGTTATTAGAAGACATAATAACCCAAGAAACAATGTAGATAATAACAATTTAAATAATATTGTAAATACTTTAAGAGATAATTACAATGTTAAACCTAGAGTTTATAATAATCCTAATAATGTAATTAGAAACAATAATAAACCAGTTGTGCCTAATTATAATAACAATAATATTAATTCTAGACCATCTACTCCAGTAAGAACTTATTCTTCCCCACCATCAAATAATATCTCACGAGGTAGTTCAGTATCAAGTGGAGGTAGTTCAAGAGGGGGTAATTCTAGAGGAAAAAACTAATATTTATAAATAAAAATATACAATGGACAGCTTTGATTATAAAAAATATTTAAAAGAGGGTCGTTTATTTGATAATAACGAATCTCTTATTTCAGAATCTCAAGTTTCTGAAAAAAAATATAAGCAAGGATACGACGATAGAGAAGACGAATCCTTAGGTGCTAGAAAAGGCGCCGAAAAAGACAAAAAACAATCCTTTAAAGATCGTAGAGACGATTCTTATGGTAAATTTGGTAAAAGAGATGCCGAAGCTAAGGGCAAAGCCAAAGGACCAGGTAAAAATAAAGTCAACAAAGAAAATGTTGAAGAAGTAGGCAAAGGATATTTTAAAAAGAAATTTGGTGTAGGTAAAAAAGGATTTAAAATGGCGGATAGAAAAGAATTATCTGAAAATGTTCTTTCTATGTACACTAAACTCCAAGAAGGTGCTTATCCTTTTGATGAATGTGTAGCTGATAATGAGGGTAAATATGGAGAGGAAGGAGCTAAAAAAGTATGTGGTGCGATTAGAGCAGCATATGGTGAAGGATTAGAAGAAGTAATGGGTATTGACCGAAAAGGTAATAAAAAAGATGATTCTAATGATTCTATGCTTTCTAAAGCTAGAGGAAAAATGAAAATGTCTGAACTTAAAGCTGAAGTTAGAGAAGCTATATTTGATTCAATAAGTGAAGAATCTCAATATAACGATACAATCTATTCTGAAGAAGTAAACGAACAGGAAGATGATGTTGATGTTGATGTTGATATAGATGATGAAGTAGAAGCAGATGTTGATGTTGATGTTAAAGATAAAGTTAATGTTGATGCTGAAGGTGACGAAATAGATATTACTAAAAAAGCAGTAAAAGCTAGAGTAGAAGTTGGTTTATCACCTGAAGAAGAAATAGTTCAAGATTCTTTAAAAGCTGCAATGGATGCTGCTGATGCTTTAGGTAGTGAAAAATTAGCTGATCAAATAGGAAACACAATTACTTTCTTTACAAGAGAATTTGTAGTTGGTAATCAAAGTGATTAGTACATGCTTAATGAACGCAAACTTACAGAAAGAGAACTAGATTCAAGAGAAGCTGTCATTCAAGGTTTGTTGGGAAACAAACGAAATCTAGTTAAAAAGTATGGTAAGAATGCAGAAAAAGTAATGTATGGTATTGCTACTAAAAAAGCTAAATCTAAAGTAGAGGAAATGAATAAAGATAAAATCAGAGAATTAATTTATAAAGCCTTAACTAAGGAGGATAATGATCCATCTGGTGAATATCTTGAAGGTGATCCAGGTGAACATGTTGAAGAAGGAACATGTGGTTATGGTGAAGATGGTAAAATAGGTAGAAAACCAGCAGGCCCCCACTTAAATAAAGAAGCAGTAGATATCCATAATGTTAATGTTTTTGGTTATGAAACCAAATATTTTAAAGTTTGTCCTGCTGCAAAAGCATTTATGGATAAAGTAGTGGATGGTGAGTATGGAGATATGTCTGAAAGAAAAAATGAAATCATAAGAATTGCTAAATTACATGATTTACTTTTTATGAGAGAATTAAGAGCTTTAAAAGATCCTAATTATGCTAAAAAGATCGTTACATCAGGCGAAGTAGAATACATAGCGGATGAAATTAAAGATAATTCTGAGGATTTAGGTATTCCTAGAGCTGATTTAGATTATGTTGATAATCATGTTAATATAATATTTGATGCTGCTAATAAAATAAATGAAAGTTTAAATGAAGGCCATGGTTTAGATCAAGATGATTTAGATTATTTAAAGGATAGAGTACAACCTGGTGGACCCATTAGAGGCAGACTTAAAAAAATTATTGATTTCATAATCAAATCAAATATATTACAAGATAAAACAAAAGATTTATCTAAAGGTAAAGTCAACGAAAATATTGAAGAATTTGAAGTTGATGATGCTGTAGTGGAACTTAGAAGGATAGTTGATGAAATAGAAGAAAAAGCGGATGAAGCCAGAGATATAGTTAGAGATATATTCCCAAATGAATTATCTAGATTAGATGGTTATGGCGCCTTTAATGCTATGTACTCAGCTAATAGATATGATACCACATTAGGTAAATTTGTTGATAGATTAGAAGAAGAAGGATATGATATTGAAGACGGAATAGTTTATGTAAATGAGGAAGTATCATCAGCTAACTTTGCTAAGGGCATAGATGTAATTAAATCAACACTATCAAAAGAAGGTGGTGCTGCTGGTTTAGAACCATTAGTTAAAGAATTAGTAAAGTTAGGATTTAAAAAAGATGAAGTAATTGATCTCCTTTCTAAAATGACTAGTGTTAAAAAACATAGAGATGGAGATTATATTTTATTACCTTTAGAGGAAAAAGAATTATCAAAAAGTGAACAAAATTCACTTAAAAAAATAGAAAAGGCACTTAGAAAAGCTTCTAAATCTCATAAATCTCAGTCTTCAGATTTAGCTAAATCTACTAAGGCACATAAACTTCAAGCTGATAAAATAGCTAAAATAGTTAGAGAAAAATTATCTAAAAAAAATGATGTAGGTGATTTTGTAGATGATTTCAAAAAATCTAAGGCAAAACAATTTAGAGGCAAATCCTCCAAAAAGAAAAAAGAAATGGCTGTAGCGGCTTATTTAGCAAAACAAAATGACTAATAATGACCAAAGCAGAATTAAGAGAAAAAATAAGATCACTAGTACTACAAGTTAGAGGTGAGCAATCAAAAGCGGACGAAGCTGCTATTGCTTATGATGAACTAACTAAATTCCCGGAACTTAAAGATATTATAGTAAGTTTAATGACTCATGAGTTTGATTCTTTTTTAGAAGGAATTGATTGGGTTGCTCCTAGACCTACTACATTTAGAATAAATTTATTAAATGGTCAAAACTTCCTACTTTCATTCTCAAAAAGAAGTTGGATTGCACAAATTGAAGGTAAAAAATACTACTTATTAAATCTTGATGAAGAAGAGTATGCTGCCTTAGCTATTAGTCGTATATTACA
>CAACVC010000154.1_pt1 | contig 15526 bp, 15 predicted proteins | sample 2381761 | NCBI WGS metagenome assembly CAACVC01 (sample SAMEA5211966, study PRJEB30684) | marine metagenome | biome: Marine; feature: Epipelagic; material: Water | collected 2015-10-15 | depth 45 m
TAATAAAAACGTATCTTTGTAGATACTGCGATATTTATATACGCAAATTATATAAAACAATATTATGAGTAAAAAAGATTTAACATTAACAAGCGTAAAAATTCAAAGTGGTTTATTTGAAGAATTTAAAGTAGCATGTGTTAGGCATAAGTTTTCTTTCCAAAAACTTGCTGATAGATGTGTTCACCTATACCTTACAGATGAAGATTTTAAAAAACAAATCCACAACCACAATAATTTAGATTTATAATTTATTAAAAACAAATGGTTATAGAAAAAATGGAAGGCTACATCCCTAAGGATGAGCGAAAGAAAATACTACTGATGTGTGATGACATCAGAACCCACTCAGGGATAGCAACGGTTGCTAAAGAAATTGTAATGCACACTTGTCACCATTACAATTACTTAAATGTGGGAGCAGCGATCAATCACCCAGACGCAGGTAAAAGGTTAGATTTATCTCCTGAAACTGATAAAATATCAGGAATTAAAGATAGTATGGTACATGTTATACCTTTTTCGGGATATGGCAACCCTGACTTAGTAAGACAATTAATAAACCAGGAAAAACCAGATGCTATTTTTATCATTACCGATCCAAGATATTGGACTTGGTTATTCCAAATAGAAAATGAGGTAAGGACCAAAATTCCTATTATATATCTCAATATTTGGGATGATTATCCTGCTCCTATGTACAATAAAGAATACTATGAGTCTTGTGATTTGCTTATGGGTATTTCAAAACAGACTGTTAATATTAATAGGTTAGTATTAGGGGATAAAGCAAAAGATAAACTAATAAAGTATGTTCCTCATGGTTTGAACCATTTAAATTATCAACCCCTTGATAAGGAAGATCCCAAATTAAAAGAGTTTAAAAATACTATTTTTGGAGGTAAAGAATATGATTTTGTAGCCCATTTTAATTCCCGTAACATTAGACGTAAACAAGTCCCAGATACAATCTGGGCTTTTAAACAGTTTGCTGATAAACTAGAATTAAAACAAGCTCAAAAGTGTGCTCTTGTTCTCCATACCCAAGCAGTAGATAATAATGGGACTGATTTACCTGCGGTGGTTGATGCTTTATGTGGAGATGATCCACGTTATAATATTATTATTGTTAGTAACCACTTTAGTCCCGAACAAATGAATTTATTATACAACTCAACAGATGTACAAATTCAACTTACTTCTAATGAAGGGTGGGGTCTTAGTTTAACTGAAGCTATGTTAGTGGGTAATCTTATTATTGCTAATGTAACAGGTGGTATGCAAGATCAAATGAGGTTTGTGGATAATAAAGGTAAATGGTTTACTCCTGATGCTAATATTCCTTCTAATAACAATAAAACTTACACAGACCATGGTGAGTGGGCTTTTCCTGTTTACCCTGCTTGTAGGTCAATTCAAGGCTCACCCCCTACACCTTATATTTGGGATGACAGATGTAAAGCTGAAGATGCTGCTGAACAGTTGTATAATGTTTGGAATTTAAGTAAAGAAGAAAGAACATCTAGAGGATTAAAAGCTAGAGAATGGGCTTTAGGAGATGAAGCAGGATTCACAGCCCACCACCAAGGCTACAGAGTAATGGAAAATATTGATGAATTACTCGATACTTGGGTTCCTAGAAAAAAATATGAAATTATAAAAATAGATAGCAAAAAAGCTAAAAAAGTTATACCCCATAAATTAGAATACTAATGAAACCAATGTTTATAATAAGTTGCCCTATTGACACCTATTCGGGATATGGGGCACGTTCTAGAGATTTAGTAAAAGCTATTATTAAGCTTGATAAATATGATGTAAAAGTACTTCCTCAAAGATGGGGCAACACTCCCTGGGGATTTATAGAAGATCACCATGACAGTTGGGGATTTTTAAAAGATCATCTTCTCCCTGGGGGGAACCAACTCCCAAAACAACCCGAAATTTGGGCCCAAGTAACGGTCCCTAATGAATTCCAACCGGTAGGAAAATTTAATATAGGATTTACTGCAGGAATTGAAACCACAGTTTGTGCTCCTCAATGGATTGAAGGGTTAAACAGAATGGATTTAAATGTAGTATCCTCAGAACACGCTAAAAATACTTTTATAAATTCTAAATTTGAGCAAAAGGATCAAAAAACAGATCAAATTATTAAGAAAATAGAATTACAAAAACCTATTGAAGTATTATTTGAAGGAGCTGATTTAGAAACTTACCTACCCAAAAAATCAGAATTTGATTTATCTATGGTACAAGAAAATTTTGCTTATCTTTTTGTAGGACATTGGATGCAAGGTAATTATGGTGAAGATAGAAAGAATGTAGGATTTATGATTAAGTGCTTTTTTGAAGCATTTAAAAATAAAACTAAAGCCCCTGCTTTAATCTTAAAAACTTCTAGTGCTGGTGCTTCTTATATGGATAGAGAGAATATCCTTAACAAAATAGACCAGATACGGAGTAGTATGGATGCTAAAAAATTACCTAATGTTTATCTTCTTCATGGTGAGTTATCTGATAAAGAAATAAATGAACTTTATAATCATAACAAAGTTAAAGCTATGGTTAATTTAACTAAAGGGGAAGGTTTTGGTAGACCTTTACTTGAGTTTAGTTTAACTAAAAAACCCATTATTACAACTAATTGGTCGGGGCAACTAGATTATTTAAATTCTGATTTTACTACTTTAATTAATGGTGAATTAAAAAATGTACATAAAAGTGCAGCTGTTAAAGATATGATATTAGAAGAATCTCAATGGTTTGCCCCCAATTTCGGTGAAGCTGGGTATTATTTTAGAGATGTATTTGAAAATTATAAATCTTATAAAGAAAAAGCTGTAAGACAAGCCTATCAGAGTAAAACTCATTTCAACTTCAATTCTATGAAAGATAAATTGAATGATTACATCATTCAATATTGTCCCGAATTCCCCAAACAAGTTGAAATTAATCTTCCTAAATTAAAAAAGTCTAATAAAATAGAGCTTCCTAAACTTAAAAAAGTAAACCATGCAGAATGATAAGTTAACTGTTTGCCCTCGTTGTGGGAGTGATGCTTGCTATGAACAAGAAATGGGAGCAGACTACAGTATAAAATTATGTTATGGGTGTGGGTTTACTACTAATACTTTAATGCACGGTGAAAGCGAATTCCTCCAGGAACAATTAGAAGTTCTCCCAGAACTATATAAAGATTTAATTTACACCGACCCTGAAGGTTTAAAGTGGATACCCTCAGCAACCAATAACCCCGAAAAAGGTATGGTATATGCTAATGGTAATAATCCCAATGATTGGAAATGGGCTGCAGTTAAAGCAATTCCTTCTGAAGAAAACACATATAAAATGGATATGAAAAATTTAAAACATTTTAATGAACGTGACTATATGGAAGCTTTAGATTATATTGGAATGTTTGAAAAAGAATAAAATGAAAATCAGTTATGCCATCCCAGTGTGTAATGAACACACAGAACTTAATAAATTACTTGAATACCTTTTAAAACATAGAAGACTAGGAGATGAAATAGTGGTTCAATGTGACAAGGGTAACACTAGTGATCAGGTTTATGAGGTACTAAAATATTTTGGTAAGTTAAATTCTATAGATTTAAAAATTATCGAATTTCCTTTAAATGGTAACTTTGCTGCTTTTAAAAATAATTTAAAAGATAACTGTACGGGTGATTATATTTTTCAAATTGATGCTGATGAATATCCTGAAGAGTACTTAATGAGTACTTTACCCTCTATAATAGAAATGAATAATAAAGTGGACATTATTTGGGTACCACGTATTAATTTAGTAGAAGGGCTAACTACAGAGCACATCCAAAGATGGGGGTGGGCTATGAATAACAAAAACAGAGTAAATTTCCCTGATTATCAGTGTAGGATTCTTAAAAATGTTAAACGTATTAAGTGGAAAAATAAAGTACATGAGGTATTAACCGGACATAAAAGTTTTACCCACTTACCTGCTAATGATGAATTTTGTTTACATCATCCCAAAACTATAGAAAGACAAGAGGCACAAAACGCTTTATACGACACATTATGAATGTAATAATTCCAATAGGAGGGGTTGGGCAACGATTTAAAGATGAAGGATTTTCATATCCTAAACCTTTAATTAATGTTTTAGGAAAACCTATGATTTGTAGGGTTATTGAAAATTTAACTCTTAATAAGAGTGATACCCTTCACATTGTATATAATAACCAACTAGAAGAGTTTAATTTTAAATCTCTTTTAAATTTTTATTTTCCTAATAAAAATATTAATTTTATCCCCTTATCCTCAGTAACTAAAGGTGCTGCTGAAACCGTGTTAAAAGGGTTAAATGAGCTTTCTATTAAAGAATTAAATAATGAATTTCTTCTTTTAGATTGTGATACTTTTTACAAAGAAGATATAATATCAAACTATAGGCAATCTAAAAATAAAAATTGTATTTTTTATTCTAAAAATACTTCACCTGAACCTTTATTTTCATATATAGAACTAGAAAACAATACAGTTACTCACATAGAAGAAAAGAATAAAATATCAGATTATGCCAACACAGGAGCTTATGGCTTTGAGTCAGGTACTTTATTAAAAAATTATATAGAAAAAATATTATCTTTACATAGTGAATTATATATTTCCTATGTTTATAAAGAAATGCTCAAAGATAATATTACGATTGTGGGGCAATGTATTAAAAATTTTTATTGTGTTGGAACACCTCTCCAACTTCAAATATTTTGTACTAGAAATAAAACCCTTGCAGAAAAACTTAGAATTTGTTTTGATTTAGATAATACCTTAGTTAGTTACCCTAAAATAAAGGGAGATTATTCTAGTGTAGAACCCTTAGTAGGTAATATTAAACTACTTAAATTTTTAAAGGATTTAGGGCATACTATTATTATTTATACTGCCCGGAGAATGAGAACCCACCATGGTAATGTAGGTAAAGTAACAGCAGATATATCTAAAGTTACATTCAAGACTTTAGATAAATTTGGTATACCTTATGATGAAATTTATTTTGGTAAACCCTATGCCAATTTTTATATAGACGATTTAGCAGTTAATCCCTATGTTAACCCCCAACAAAGAATAGGTATTTTTGATACCTTAACCCCTGCTAGAAGTTTTAATGAAGTTCAATATAAAGGGGATACTGTAATTAAAACTACTTCCAACCCGGGGGAATTATACTGGTATAAAAATATTCCTGAAGTGGTAAAGCCCTATTTTCCAAAAGTAAGTAGTATTAAAAATAATGTTGTTTCTATGGAAAATGTAGAAGGAGTAAGCTTTTCATATTTGTACACTACCAAAACCCTAACCCTAAATTCTTTCCATATGCTACTAAGCAGTATGGCTCAAATTCATACAAGTAAAACTCATGTAAGGGAACAGGGAGATATATATTCTAATTATATACCTAAATTAATATCTAGATACAATAATAATACAGAATTATATAATAAATTTTTAGGATCAAAACTTATTTTTGATGTATTAAAAGATAAACTTAGTAATTATACTACTGCTGTTCCTGGTATAATTCATGGTGATCCTGTTTTTACTAATATTATAAAAACTAAAAACAGTATCAAATTTGTAGATATGAGAGGAATGCTAGGTGAAACCCCAACTCTAAAAGGAGATACATTTTACGATTATGCTAAAGTCTATCAGTCTTTAATTGGGTATGATTTCATTCTTAATGATATAGAAATAGATAACGTGTACATTGAGGATTTTATACAATACTTTGAAAGCCAGTTTACTCCTGAAGAAAATAAATACATAAAACTTATTACTGCTAGCTTACTATTTTCTTTACTTCCTTTACATGAAGAATCTTCTACTAAATTTACTAAATATTTTAAACTAATAGAGAATTTAATATAATGTATAAAGTACTTCCTACTCCCCTTCCTAGTAAAATTTTTCCTCATAGACATTATTGTTTATCTTTTAAAGATGCTTATTTAAAACATAAGGATTTTGAAATGATAAAAGGAATTGGTAGGGGATGGTTAGAAATAGTACATGAAGGGTTAGAATTAAAACTAGATGATACCGACCCCCAAAGGGCAGGGAAACATGATTTAATTTATAATCAAAGTAAGCCTAATAATGATCTTTATTTTGACGAATTAATTGATAAAGACATATTCTTATTCTATGACTCCGCAGGGTTAAATTATGCTCATTTCTTTTTTAATTTATTTAGTAAAATATTATATTATGAAAAATTATCAATCCCTAATTTAACTATAGGAATTCCCGAAGACTTTTATCAAGAAGAGGGAAACAATAATTTTATTAAACAGTGGTTAGATCTTTATCTTGAAGATAAAAATATAGATATTGTAGTATTTAAAAAACATGTTAGATATAAAATATCTAACTTAATAGTTCCCAATGTACAATATTGCTTCCCCGAACCAGTAGGAGAGAACTTAGTTTTAAATAAAATAAAAGAAATTGCTGATAAAATTCCTGCTATAAAAACTAATTCTAAGGGGTGTTATATTTCAAGACAAGATACTATAAAAAGAGGATGGTATCATAAAAGAGAACTATTAAATGAACTTGAATTAATAGATCAAATTCAAACTAAATTAGGGTATGATATAATAGAACTTATGGACTATGATATAACCCAAAAAATTCAAGTATTTAAATCCTATAAAAATATTATACAACAAAGTAGTGCTTCAGCCATTGGAATTGTCTTCTCAGGAAAAGACAATAATAATATAATAATTTCCCATCCTAAAATGGAAGGATGGTTTAATAACAAGTTAACCAATTTTTCCTCCCACTCAGGAGCCCCCTTATTTGCTTTAAATGGGGGAGGGGAATGTGTAGGAGAGTTAGATTCTAATTTAATTGATAAAAATAATTTACCTTGGAAATTGCAAAATATAGATAGTATAATTGAAGTACTACTTAGTTTGGAATCTTACTAAATTTTTAATATATTCAAAGACATGAAAAAAGTATGGTATGCTCCTAATAAGTTTGAAGCTTATGGAGAAAAAGAAATTAAAGCTGTAGAAGAATGTTTAAGGGATGGGTGGCTTGCAGGATTTGGCCCTCGTACTGTAGAATTTGAAGAAAAAATAGCAAACCAATTTGGTAAAAAATATGGAGTATTTGTGAACTCAGGTTCTGCTGCATGTTTATTAGCGCTTGCTAGTCTTCAATTACCAAAAGGAACAAAAGTAATTACCCCTGCTTGTACTTTTTCTACAACTTTAGCACCAATTATCCAGTTAGGGTTAATCCCTGTGTTTGTTGATGTAGATTTAACAACTTACTGTGCTAACGTAGAAGAAGTGTTATCTGCTATAGATGATGATGTTAAAGCTCTTATGATTCCTAATCTTATTGGTAATAAACCAAATTGGAAAGCTCTTAAAAAGGGTTTAGCTGAAATAAATAGAGAAGATATCATCTTAATAGAGGATTCTGCTGATACTGTAACTTATACCCCCGAAACTGATATAGCCACCACTAGTTTTTATGCATCACATGTTATTACTGCAGGTGGGGCAGGAGGAATGGTAATGTTTAATGATGAAAAACTTCGCAACACTTGCCTTCAATTTAGAGATTGGGGTAGAATAGGAGACAACTCAGAGGACATGTCAGATAGATTTAATCATAATGTAGATGGCATTCCTTATGATTATAAATTTTTATATGGAGTTTTGGGGTATAATATGAAATCTACTGAAATGCAGGCGGCATTTGGTTTAGTTCAACTTGAGAGATTTAAAAAGTTCTTTAAAACCCGACGAAATAATATTGAACGTTATATAGAAAACCTACAAGGAGTAGGAGACTTAATTCTCCCAGATGATAGTATTAAACCTAATTGGTTGGCTATCCCTTTGCAATCTGAAAAAAGATTTGAACTTCTTCACTTTTTAGAAGATAACAACATTCAAACTAGAGTAACATTTGCGGGGAATGTTACACGTCACCCTGTGTACAGAGAATATCTTCAACCTTTTACTAATTCTGATCTTATTATGAAAAATGGATTTTTATTGGGGGCACACCACGGAATGACTCTTGAAGATGTAGATTACGTTTGTGACAAAATAAAAGAGTTTTTTAACAAATGAAAGTAGGTTGCTTAATACTTAGTATTTCTAATAGTAAAGATAAAAACTTTAAAGGAGATACTTTTTTTACCCCTAATGCTATAAATAGTTTTAAAGCATATCATCCTAATGTAGATTTATTATACATAAACAATGGTACGCTTGATAGTTACTTAAAAGAATTAGATATTAAAGAGTACTATGATAATGTAGGTATATTTAGGGTTCATTTAATAAAAGAGTTTATGAGGCAGAAACATTATGATAAAATTATAATGTTAGGAGCAGATACTTTTACTTGTGATTATTTAGATGAATTTATAAATAACACCACTGACGATGTAATATGTTCAGCTGGGCCTCCTTATACTTTTATGAAAACTGAGTATTGGTCTCCTTTAGTAGAAGAGTTTTCATTTCAAGGAAACACTTATAGAGATATTTCTTTTATTAATGCTGATGTAACTTGTTTTAATAGTTTAAAAGGAGCAGAAACTGTATATGAAAATTCTATAAAATATTGGACAGAACATGCCGAACAAGGAGGTTTAAATTATTGTTATATAAACCAAAAGGAATTAGATATTAAAGTAAGTATAGTTGATTTTCCTTATATAACTTCTAAAACATTATACAATGTTAGGTCTAAAGGTTCTGCATGTGGGGGGAATCAAATGTATAAAGGGAAGTTATACAATGGTAATTATAAAGATCCTAACAGTACTCCAATAGGGGATGTTTATCCTACTTTGGAATATTATGTAAAAGACAATAAACTTTTTACAAAAGATAATAAACAAATTAAAGTTTTTCACTATGCTGAAGCCCTTGGAGTAAAAACTAAAGAAGAGTATAATGAAACCTTAAATGAAATAAAAACCATGTGGTTTAATAATGAAACTAAACAGTTTCTTACAGAAAAATGTAATTGTAAATTTTAAATGAAAGTAGTATATGTAACAGGATGTTTAGGTTTTATAGGTTCTTATATAACCAAAACTTGTTTAGAAAAAGGATGGTATGTTAAAGGTGTAGATAAAATAACTTATGCTGCTAATAAACACCTTTTAAGTGAATTTAAAAAACATAAAAATTTTTCATTTGTCCATTGTGATATAAATGATTTAAAGTTTTTATATGATTGTGATTATGTAATTAACACAGCAGCTGAAACACATGTTGGAAATAGCATATCAAATAGTGATGATTTTATTCATTCAAACGTAAATGGCACCCATAATCTTTTAGAACTAATTAGAAACCATAGAGGAGAACATTCTAAAAAGCCAACATTCCTCCATTTTAGCACTGATGAAGTATATGGGGATATAGAACGAGGGGTTCACACTGAAACCGATTTACTTCACCCTAGTAATCCTTATTCAGCTACTAAAGCGGCTGCAGACCAATTAGTTTTAGCTTGGGCTCGTACTTATAATTTACCTTATATCATAGTAAGACCTACTAATAATTATGGGATTGGACAATATGTAGAAAAACTTATTCCTAAAGCTTGTAAACACTTAGGATTAGGTAAAAAAATTCCATTACATAATAATGGTACCCCTATTAGAAATTGGCTTCATGCACAAGATACAGCAGATGCTATTATAACCATGATTGAAAGTAGGGTAAACAATGAAATTTTTAACATAGCTGGGGGATTTGAGCAGACTAATATAGTAACTGTAGAAAAAATTATTAATGAATATTTTGAAGATGTAGATTTTAATTCTCATATTGATGTTTCTTATAGTAGAAAAGGGCAAGATGTTAGGTATGCTTTAGATGATAGTAAATTAAGATCTTTAGGATGGAAACCTAAAAAAGAATTTAATATAGAATTACCTTACATAATAAATTATTATAAAAATAAGTTTATATGGTAACTAAAATTAAAACATTAGAATATGTAATAGATACCCTAGTTGATAATGGGGTAGATACCTTTTTTCTAGTTACGGGGGGTGCTATAGTACCTACTGTAGACTATATAGGCAGAAAATCAGGGGTAAAATACTATTGCTTTCAACATGAACAATCAGCTGCTATGGCTGCAGAGGGTTATTATAGAACTTCAGGCAAATTAGCAGCCGTTTTAAGTACTAGTGGTCCGGGTGCTCAAAATCTATTAAATGGGATTTGTGGATGTTGGTATGAATCTATTCCTTGCATATTCATTACAGGCCAAGTTAGCACCTATGAAAATGTAACTTCTGTTTCTACTTCACCAAGACAAGTAGGCTTCCAAGAAACTCCTGTTGTAGAATCTTTTAAATATTTTACAAAATATTCTGTAGTTTTAGATAAAGTAAAAAACTTAAAATCCGAACTTAAAAAGGCTATTGAATTAGCAGTATCAGGGAGACCGGGCCCCGTACTATTAGACTTCCCAGTAGACATTCAAAATTCATTAATAGAACCAAGTCAGGATATTTGGGATTTAGATAATATTAATGATAAGTTTAAAATAGTTCATGATCAGGTTATACAAGACCAAATAAAAGTTTTAAATAATAAACTTAAAAATAGTAAAAGACCTTTATTATTAATAGGACATGGGGTTAGATTAGGAAAAGCTTTAAATGAAATAAAAACTTTAGTAAAAAATACTAAATTACCTTTTGTAGTATCATGGGGGGGATTTGATATTATGCCACATAACCATCCTCAATTTATAGGAGATATTGGAGTATATGGTAGTAGAAAAGGCAATTTTGCTATACAAAATTGTGATTTACTTATATCAATAGGGTCAAGATTAGATACTCGACAAACTGGGGGTAATTTAGAAACGTTTTCTAGAGACTCCTATAAAATTATGGTAGATGTAGATGGTAATGAAGTAGGTAAAGATAGAGGCCTTAAAATAGATTTGCCTATTATTTGTGATGCTAAAAGATTTCTTAATCTTTGGATTAACTCTACTCCAAAAACTAATTCTACTGAATGGGCTAACAGATATAAAACAATCAATTTAGAAAATAGACCTTTAAAACCAGATGTTCTTACTTCATATGAATTTTTAGAAGAACTTAACACCCAACTTCCAGAAACTTGTACTATTATTCCCGATGAGGGGGGACATTTAGTATGGTCTATGCAGTCTATTACTCCAAAGGAAAACCAAAGAATGTTTTCTAACTTTGGTAATTCCTCTATGGGTTATGGTCTTCCATCAGCAATTGGGGCTACAATAGGAAGTAATGACCCCGTTATTTGTATAGATGGAGATGGGGGATTTCAAATGAATATACAAGAATTACAAACTGTAAAACATTACAATTTACCTCTTAAAATTTTTATTATAAATAATGATTGTTATGGAATTATTAAACAATTTCAAGATTCATACTTTGATTCAAGATATACTGCTACTGAAACCCAAGATTATTCTGTACCTAATTTTGTTAAATTAGCAGAAGTATATGGAATAAAATCACTACATGCTACAAAAGATAATTATAAAGAAGTAATTAGGTTGGCCCTCCAAGAAAAAGGTAGTATATTAGTTAACGTTATAATTGATAGAGAACAAAAATTAACCCCAAAATTAGAATTTGGCAATCCCCTAGAAGACATGTCTCCTTACATTTCAGATAAACAAATAAAAAACAATATGATCATTGATATGATTCCTAGAAGGGATAATTCACAAGGATGGGTAACACTAGAAAAATAAACTTAAAAAATATTTTAACATGCCAGCAGATAGTAAAACAAAAACAACAATTATTAAATTAAGGAAGCAAAAAAGAGAAGGTATTAAAACAGTACTTGTAACTGCTTATGATTACCCCCAAGCTCACATAGCTGATGGAGCTGGTGTAGATTGTATCCTTGTAGGTGATTCATTAGGGATGACCACTTTAGGCCATAAAACAACTATCCCAGTTACTATGGATCAAATGATATCATCAGCAGAATCAGTAGCTAGGGGAGCAAATGATGCTTTATTGATAGGTGATATGCCCTATATGTCTTACCAAATATCCAATGCCGAAGCTGTAGAAAACGCAGGAAGATTTATTAAAGCGGGTATGGATATGGTAAAAGTTGAGGGAGCTATGATTGAAAGAATTAAAGCAATCTGTGATTCGGGTATTATGGTTATGAGCCATTTAGGATTAACTCCACATACAAGAGCAAAAATGGGTGGGTACAGAGTACAAGGTAAAACAGCTGACCAAGCTGAAATAGTACTCAAACAAGCCTTAGCCTTACAGGAAGCAGGATGCTCAGCTTTATTACTAGAAGCAATGCCTAAAGAACCTGCAGCAATGATAGCTAAAGAATTAGATATACCTGTATATGGTATTGGAGCGGGTGATGAAGTAGATGGACAATTAGTTATATTTCATGATTTGACAGGCTTGTTTTGGGATTTTAAATCAAAATTTGTAAAAAGATATTGTGAAGCAGGACAACTAATTCAAAGCGCTTTAAAAGACTATGCATCAGAAGTTAGGGGTGGTGTTTTCCCCGCTCCCGAAAATTTCTATGAAATTAAAGAAGATGAATTAGAAAAATTATTAGGGGATACTAAATGGAAATATGAAGCTGATAGAGTAGAAAACCAAGCTACTCCTAAACACAGTGCAACCCCCATCACAACAAACAAATCCTCCCCAGTAAAAAGATAATGAGGATCCTTATCACAGGGGGAAATGGATATATAGCTCAGAGCCTTATAAAGGGTCTGAGCTTATTCCCTTATGATATAACATATATTACAAGAAAAGATTTTGATCTTACTGATAAAGAAGCAACAGACAAGTGGTTTAAAAAAACTCCTTATTTTGATGTAGTAATCCATACTGCTACTAAAGGAGGTAGTAGATTAAAAAAAGATACGGGAGAAGTTTGTTACCAAAATCTTCAAATGTTTCAAAATCTTATTTATAATAAAAATCATTATGGAAAACTTATACAATTTGGATCTGGAGCTGAGTTAAGTCAACCATCAAGCCCCTATGGTTTAAGTAAAAAAATAATTAATGATTTATGTCAATCTATAAATCATTTTTATAATATTAGAATATTTGCGGTATTTGATGAAAACGAATTAGACACTAGATTTATTAAGTCTAATATAAAACGCTATTTAAACGGTGAAGATTTATATGTGTTCGCAGAAAAGAAAATGGATTTTTTTTATATGAAAGATTTACTAACCTTAGTTAATTATTATATAGAAAATAATAACCCCCCTAAAGTTATTGATTGTACTTATAGTACATCACCCTTTTTAACTCAGGTAGCTTCTTTAATTAGCGATCAGGGTAATTCTAGACGTAGAATAAGGCAGGAATGGATTGGTGATTTTCCCTCTTATTCTGGCAAATTTACAGATTTAGGTTTAGAATATATAGGATTAGAACAAGGTATTAAAGAAGTTTATAATAAACTAAAATGAATATAAAAATAATTCAACATTTAATGCCTTGGGAGATAGATTATGCTTTATTATCCTTTTCTCAACTTAAAAAATCCTATTATTACCTTTCAGATGGGGATAATATTACTGTTGAAACTTGTTTAAATTTATCTTCATATACTACAAATTGGGAGCAAAGTAAACTCCCAAAAGAATATTTTATAGACAAGTATAATCAGATTTCTACTCTTTTAGAAGATTATATTCATATTAAAAAAATATATGAGGGGGATAAAGTATATGGCCATTTAGATCTCCAAAAAGAATGCATTACCGCAGATACTGATTATTATCTTTCTATATGCCCTGACATATACTTTAGTGAACATCTCTTGTCATATATGATTGGAGGGGCTAAGCAAATAAAAAATAAATATTTTCTTATTACCCCTCAAATATCAAAAGTAGGGGATGCTGATTGGGACAGAATTACAAATCCTAAATATGTTTCTATTCCTTATAAAGATTATTTAAGGGTAAATACTTTTGATATTATTAATGATGACAGTAATTCAACTGATGAAATTAATTTAGTTCCTCTTTCAAAACCTAAATTTGCAGGGTGGTTTGATTTATATAGTAAATCTTTTTATGAAGAATTATGTCCCCTACATGAAGAATGGACTGGTTATGGTCCTTGGGATTTATATTCTTTAATAATCCTTAATCAGCTAAGCAATTATAATATTGATTTCCAACAATACCTATTAACTGGAAAAACTATTTGGTTTTACCCCTCAGGACCTCTAGTAGAAAACAATATAGAGGGCTTTTCCCAGTACTACAAAAATTTTCTGAATTTGAATACGCACAAAAATAATCAAAGGGAAATCTTTGAGTCCAAATTACCTCATTTTATAAATAAAACTTTAACTCAACTTAAAAATAGTAATGTAATATGATATCACTTATAATTCCTACTACTAGCAAAACAAGAAAGTATACTGATAATATAGTTCAAAATATAAAATCAATTTACCCTAATAGAGAAGAGGTTGAAATCGTAGTACAAGAAGATGATAATGTTACCTTAGGGGTAAATTATAATAATGCTGTGGCTAAAGCCAGAGGAGAAAAAATTATTCTTCTTCACAATGATATGGTTATAAAACCCGGTTTCGTTGAAACTATGGGTAAACACATTACCAAAAGCAGAATCACAACCTATACTAGAGTAGAACCCCCTATTTACCCTGACACCTACCCAGGTAAAGTATTATTAGATTGTGGTGACTCATTAGAGAATTTTACTTTAGAAAAATTTAATCAATTTAATATTAAAGAATCCCTAACTGATGGGGGCTCACAGTTGTTTTTTGGTTGTTTAAAAGAAGATTATATAGGAATAGATGGTTATACCTTTGAAATGTTCTGTGAAGATGATGATTTCCACTTAAGGAATAAAATAGCAGGATTTGAACACAAAGTTAGCTCAGCCCATGTATATCATTTTGTTAGTAAAACTTCTAGGTTAGGGGAATATCAGTCTATTGAACAACAATCAAATATAAATTTCATTAAAAAGTGGGGATTTAGGGAATCACATTATAATGTATTTTATAAGAAAAAATTAGAATTAAGTAATCCATCACCTAGGTTAGAAAATACTTTAAATATTTGGTTTAACGAAGGAGAAGATATTATTGTTAAAATAGATAGTAGTAAGTTTACCCAAGAAGATTATCATTACATTCAACAATTAAATGATATTGTTAAAGATAACCATCAATTAGGAAATTTTGAATTAGGAAACCTTAAAATTACTATTAATTCATTAGATGAATATCAGAATGAATTAATATATTTATAATCATGGAAAAGGAAATTAAAAAGCGAGAAATCCTTTCTGTAGAAATACTTTATGATGATAGAGAAGATTTGGACATACTAACCGAATCTGAGGATTTCCACAAATTATTATTTGATGAAGTTATAGTTGGGATAGAAGAAGCATTAGAAACTA
>CAACVC010000156.1_pt1 | contig 15502 bp, 6 predicted proteins | sample 2381761 | NCBI WGS metagenome assembly CAACVC01 (sample SAMEA5211966, study PRJEB30684) | marine metagenome | biome: Marine; feature: Epipelagic; material: Water | collected 2015-10-15 | depth 45 m
AAATTTGTAGAGCTTATTTTGGGCAAGATAATTTAGAAGATTATTTTTATAGAATAGAATGGTTCTTTGGAAATAACGAAACAAGATCAACTTTACCTTATTTATTTGATTCAACAGTCCAAACTGGAATACAATCAAGTGGTTATTTTTCACTAAATAATGCCACTCAAAATGCTTCTAATATAATGTCAGTATCATCACTTGATAGAACAAGTGGTTCAAGTTATTCAACCTTAAGAACTTTACAACAACAAAGTTCTTTAGGATCTATTAAATTAGCAAGTAACAATAATTCACAATATCTTCAATTTCCAATTGATTCTATTGATTATTATAACCCTAATGTATCCTCTTCATTCCAGAATATGTATAGGACTTCAGCATTTCTTCCACCTGCAACAAGAAGTGAATTACTGTTTAATAATGCAGCAGTAACTTCTTCAACCGCAGCTTATATTAGTTTTACTGGTAGTGATTTTTTTGCTGGATTCCCTGACCAATCAGCTTCAATGGCAGCTTTAGTAGCTGCATCTACAGCTGGTCAAGATATGGGTAATGTAATTTTTACTAATACTGCAGGTACTGGTACAGAAAGTCAAGTAGTAGGATGGAAAGTTGCTAATGTAACTTATGTTTCAGGTGCTTATATTACTATAGGTTTTGGTGCTTTAATTACTGGAAGTGGTACACCATTAGCTAATTTTACAAGAACTAATTGGTCAATTGTTCCAACAGCATCAGGTGATTGGTTTGAAATTAATTTAGGTACTGTTGCTAGTCAATCTTCTGCTTCACCCTTTGTTAATAACCAACAAATTAATCTTGAATTTATAGGTACTGCTTCATTTTCACCGGTTGAACCTCAATTCCAAAAAGAAGAATCATGGTTCCTAGATACAGCAAACTGTCCAGGTGATGGTTATGCTTGGTTTTGGACTGCATTTAATAAAGAGGGGCAAAAAGCAAAATATATAAAAATATCGAATAAAACGGCTAATAATTTTATGATTAACCAATTTATTCCTTATTCAAATTATATTACATTTAATTTAAATGAAGCAAGAACAGGTGGTTCCGCTGGATATGTTGTTAATGGTTTCCAAACATGGCAAATAGCTAATGCAACCGTAATGGATGATGGAATTCCATCTACAGCGGATTGTTCATTAATTTTTGTTGATCCAAATGATTCATCATTAGCAGTTAATTCTAATGACCCATTATTTACAAATTTCTCATTTAGTTCAAGTGGTCAATTTATTTGGTACGCTACAGGTTCAGGTATTGATCCAAATGTAACACCAGCTATTAATATAACAGAATCATCTCCACAAGGTTATTTCCCACCAGTTGGAAACTTTACTGGTAGTAATGATGGTGCTTTAGTTTGGTATATAAGAGAATTAGGAGGTGCTGATTATGTTGATGTTAATTTAAGAATTAATAGTTCTTATGTTTTAGGAAATGATCAATTTGGTGGTAGTGGTAGTTATAACTTTACAGGTGATAATTCCTTTCAATTAGATAATGTTTCATTTGGTGTATCTTCTTCATCTTATAGATATGCTATGCATGTTAAAAACCTTTCAACAGGTGAATTAGTTTATACTTCAAGTCAAGGGAAAACAGAACCAGAAGGATTTTTATCTGCTTCAGTTGGTGGACCAACTACAGTTGATGCTTATACTTTAGCTGCAAAAGCAGGAAATGTTTATGGTATTACATTAGTAGGACAACCAAACCCAGCATATAAATTAGCAGACCAACTTCATCAAGTATCAGCTTCATTTAATAGTGGACAAACAAGAATAGTTAAACAAACTGAATTTTATGGAAAAATAAATACAGCATTTGTTATTTCATCTTCATTATTTACTAATGTATTAGAATCAGGTTCACAAAATGCTTATTTAGTACAAGAATCTGATGGTGTACCAGATAATAATATATTTGGTAATGCTAATTCAGCTTATAGAACAGTAACCGATTTTAATAGAAATCAAGTACCAAAAAGATTCCCAACAACCCAATTCCAAAAAGGATGGGGTGGTGCAACTTATTATGGAAACCAAAATGGTGTACCAACTTATGTAGGAACTGGTTCTGGTTTCTTATCTGATTTAAATCAAAATTTTAATACAGGTTCAAAAGAATTTGATGCTGATTATTTAAGTGCTCAAAATAATCAATACCAAGCAAGTACATATCCTTGGTATATGAATGCATCTCCAAGTCAATCAATGGTATCATCATCATTATTTACACCATTAACAATTACAGGTAACTTTACTAGTTCGGCAGTACTTAATAGATTTTTAAGTGAATCAGTTGATTTTGGTCCAGTTTATACTGTTTATACGGCATCAGCCCCAATATTTAATTCATCACAAGTAATTTCTAATCAATTACCTCCTTTACCTTCGACAACTTTTACATGTCCAGGTACTTTAACATTTTTACAAAATGCAGGAAGTTCATTTAGTATAACAGTAACTCCACCAACTGGTACTACTAATTATTCTTCTAGTTTACAATTCTTTAACCCAGGATTATCTAATAACCAAACAACTGTACCTTGGGCATTCCAAACTGCTGGATCAACAGGAACAGGAACAACAACTTTAACAATAACTTATAATGGTGGTTATACAGGACCTGGTACTTATGTATTATATTCAAGAAGTTGTAGAATTAAGATTTTTGAAGAAATTGGTGGTGTAATGACACTTGCAGGTAATTGTACTTTTACTCAAACTTATAGATTCCAAACTGGTTCAGGTGGTGGAGGTGGTACCGGTGGTGGAGGTGGAGGTATACCTGGGTATATTAATATTCAATAATATTTATATTAAATGGCAAGAATAGTATCATATAAATTTAGAGAAACTGATCAAGCAGTTTATATTTCCGGTTCGGGAGGAACATCTGCTTCTATTGCAGCTGATGTTGCGGCTATTAAATTACCAAATGCTAGTTTTAATGCTAATTATAATCTTAGAGTTGTTGGTTTAAATAATTTTATTAGCTATGTAACCGGAGAAGGAATGACTATTCCTGTTTCTTCTTCAGAAGAACTTTGGGTTTATAGAGGTTACCAACCATTTGGGTCTGGAGATAATAATGCTTATAATTATAACCCTTATTTCCATAGACCTTATAAATTATATTCAGTTGTATCTACTCAATCTGGTGTACCATCAAATCCATGGTTACCTTCTGGTAGTGTTCAATTTTCAGGAACTGGTCCTTCTAGTAATTTTGGACAATTAGGTGCTTTAGGAGGTGGATTAGGTTATTCTACAACTACTACAAACCAATTTTTCCAAACTCAGTTTGATATGATTGAAGCTGGTGTATTAGCAGAAGTAGGAAACCCAACAACACAAAGTTATACAACAGAATCAATAAGTGGATCATTTGAAATATTCCACCCAGAAAGAAATGTAAGTCCATATGTTTGGACAAGATATATTGGGGGTGCTTATAACCCACCAGCTTTTGGAGCTCAATTTGTTATTAGAGCTCAAAGTGGACCTGATAGTGGTTCAAATTATAGTTTAGATCAACAACAAGGAGCTATAACAAATATGGCACCATTTAAATTAGATTCAGTTAATTTAGCTAGGGGTGTTTATAGTTATACTAGTAGTAATTTTGATAATACTGGTGTTAATAATGCAGCTGCTTTTGGTAGTACAGTATTTGGTCTATTTTGTAATTATGGAAATTATGTACAATATAGAGCTTTTAATAATGCTTCTTCTACAGCTGATTTAAGAATTACTTACACAGCTTCAAATTTAACTAGTTCATTTTTTGATGTAGGCCCTGGCCTTCAAGCCGATTTTGATGCTTTAGTAGGTACTGTATCTCAAAGTCAGTTTAATGCCGGTACTCTAACTGGTGATAGTACTTTTTCAGTTGATAGTGTTCAAGCTTCAGGTGTTACTGTACCAGATTATTTTGCTTATAAAATAGATAAAGTTTATGCTTCATATTCATCATCATTAAGTTCTTCTTTAGATGGATTATATGTATTTAACCAAGTACCTCAAACGAATATAATGTTAACTGCAAGTATTAGAGTTGATGCTTGGACAGGTAGTGATCCTTCTGCAGGTGCAGTTTATGGTGTTTCTAGTTCTTTATATGGTACTGCGAGTTATGGTGCTGGTGAATTAGGTGATGGTGATACATGGCCAACATGTTCAATAAAAATATTTAAAGGTAATTTTCCACTTTATGTCCCAGCAGTTGATATTACTGGGAGCTTAATAGGTTCAATATCACAATCAATCTTAACAGAATCAGTATTTCATGTAAATCAAGGAACTGCTACTCAACATACAATGAGTTATTTAATGACTGAATCTATTTACTATAGAGATTGTTTAAACATGGCTATTACAGTTTCTTCAGGTTCGGCTGCTTCATCTTCTGTACAAAATGCTTTATTTGTTAAAGATTATTATATGGAATTTAAAAATGAACCATTAATTGAAGGAGATGGTTTAGTTCCAACTAATCTAGAAGGTGCATTTTCAGGATCTTTACCATTTGCATTTGCTAAAGATTGTCAACCAATTTTAAATAATATAAATAGAGATAGAGATAGTAGTAATTTCTTTGATGTTGATTATACTTATGGGATTTATACACCAATTAATTTTGATCAAATAATTAGTGGTACAGCAGAATTAGCTGATGTACAAGATTCAAATTATACAACAACAAGAGTTATTCAACCAAGATATGTTGGTTCAAATTCAACTGCTTATAGTTTAAACTCAATTGATGGATTACAAGGTGGTTATGGTTTACCAGTAATTGATTATTTAACTTCATTCTTTGGATATGCAAATGAAGTAACAGATCCTTATCCATTAATAAATGGTGTAACACAAGCTAATATAAAATATTTAGTAGATGGAACTGGAAAAGCTATCCAACCTAATTTATCAGATTGGGGTGCTTTTGATTTACAATCAACTTATGCTGTTTCAGATTCAAGTACAATTAATAATGCAGGAGCAATAACTTATGAAAATAAAGCTAGAATAGCTGTTAATCCTCAGGAATCACAAACACAATATTTAGCTTTAAACGGTGTTCAATCATTATATAAAGTTGCACAAAGAGTTGAACCTGTATTATATTCTCAAACATCATCAGCTGGTTATGCAACCGCAATACCATTAGGTGGGTTTGCTGGAATTGTATCTAACTATTCAGCTTCATTTACTAATTATGCTTTAACTGCTGGTGGTAATGCTTGGGGTGGAGATAGAATGGATAAAACATTTAATAGAGCTCCTTTAGCTGCTTCTCAAAGTTATGTATTTAGTAATACACCTTCTTCTGGATTACAAGTTTTAATAACTGGTTCATCTGCTAATATAGGTAGTGGTGCTGTTGGTGCTATATTTTTTGAAACTGATGATAGAGCACCTACTCAACCACCTAATTCACTATCAGATGCTTATCAAATTGAATTATCTTATATTCAACCAAGTACTGCTCCAAAAAGACGTTTAACAAAAGCTGGTTCATTTTGGAAAAAATCATCTTATGATAATGAAGTAGGTTATATTGAAGTTAAATTACAAAAAGATGATAACGAAAACTTTTCATCACCAACTTTTGAACCAATACAATTAGCTAGTCAAGTTTATGTTAAAATGTGGTTTGGTTTACAATCTGATGGAGATTATATTGTTGTTCCAGCTACTACTTTATTTGGTTATGGTAATGTAAGTGTTACTAGTGCAAGAGTAAGAATAACAATTGATGTATCTAATATTTCTTCTGTTGTAACTAATCAAGGTAGAAATTATGATGATTGTACCTTTGTTGAATTTGGCTTTTTATTAAGAACTTATGAAAATTTATTTTCAAATACATATTATAGATGGTCAACAGAATGTTTTTATGAAGCTGAAACAGTAAGTAGTACTAAAAATAACTTTTGGAATCCAACACACGAAGCAAGCCCAATAGCATCAAACCCAGCTATAACACCTTCAGTATTTCCAACTACTACAATAAGAGTATTTGGAACTCAAACAGGTCAAACTTCACAAGATAATGCTTTAAATGTACCTTATTGGGCATTTCCTACAACTGATATAACAGGGGTAGATGTACAACCTAATATACCTTTAAATCAAATTGAATTATTGTCTCAAAATGGAAATGATTTATATGGTAATTCAATACAAAGAACATTAGCTTATTCAGCAAGTGTAAGTGCTTACTTCCCTGGTAATCAAGAACCAATTGATACTACTTGGCCTCAACAAAGATTAGCTTGGTCAGTTGAACCAGGTGATGAAATTAGATTTGAAAATAATGAATCTGAAACTTATAAAATTATAGCAGTTACTTCTCCTGAAGATAATGAAGCTTTAACTTCACAGGGTGGTACTGGTCAATATAGACTAAAACTAACAGTTGATAGAAATATAACACCTTCAGTAAATAAAGATTTCTTTATGATAAGAAGATATGTTGATGATGCTTCAACTATTATAATTCAAAATGAATTCCCTTACCCAGGTACAAGAGGTAATGCAAATGAATATAATAAAGATTTACAAATATCAGGATCAACAGTAGGTGGATATCAGGCAATACCACCTGAACCACTTTCAAAGAAACAATTAACAACATCAGCAATAGTATTTCCGGTATTTCCAACAAATGATATTAATACTCAACCAGATTTACTTCTTGATGCACTAAGAAATAATAAACTTATAGATTAGTAATATTTATGAGCATATAACAATATTTATATAAAAAAACAAAATGGGATATTTAAATAATTCAGTAATAACAGTTGACGCTATTTTGACTACAAAGGGTAGACAATTATTAGCTCAAAATGACGGTTCCTTTAGAATAACACAATTTGCCCTTGCGGATGATGAGATTGATTACACGTTATACAATCCACAACACCCATCAGGTTCTGCGTTTTATGGTGAAGCAATCGATGGAATGCCTTTATTAGAAGCATTTCCAGAAGCAAACCAAATAATGAAATATAAATTAGCTACTTTACCAAGAGGTACTGCTAAATTACCTGTATTAGATATAGGATTTTCAGCTATTACATTACAACAAGGTGCTCAATTAGCAATAACACCTCAAACATTGAATTATTTAGGTAATGACCAAACCTTTGAAACAAGTGGTTATAGCTGTACTGTTGCAGATGTTAGATTATTAAATACATTTGATGCAACTGGTATTAATACAAGTGCTGCTACATCAGCTAATGCATCAGCTACTACAACTATTGGTACTAATGTTTCATCTACAGTAATTGGAACTCAAATTAATTTAAGAGCCACTACAGTAAACACATTATATGGTTCAGGGTCAACTTCTATAGTATCAACTTTAACCGTTACAGGTTTAGATAGTGGTGCTAGAATAACAGTACCTTTAACAGTAACTAGAACAACAACTTAAAATTAAATAAATGGGCTTTAAAAGATTAGATCCAGATGATTTTGTAGTAAGTGCTCAATCAATAACTTCAACTTGTTGGTCAGGTAATGCTACAGCATTAACAACCTTCTTTACTCAATCAAATCAAGTAGCGAGTATTTCAGGTAAATATTATACAAACGTATTTAACGCCGATTCAGGTTCAGCTGATAGAGCATCTCAATTCCAAATTGCTTATGGTAATTCAACAGGGGGTGGTGCTTTAGCTTATAATAATACTGCTGCACCCGGTGTTTCACCAGCTTCAACAATTTATGGTCAATATAGAACCCTAATGTTAGAAGATGAAAATTCAGATTTTATTTTCGGTAATTTTACTGGTAGTTCAATTTATGTACTTAGTGTAGAAAGAGCAAGATATAAAGAAAGCTTATTACCTGGTAGTTTAAATTTAACAGTAGGTAAGGGATCTAGAACAATTAGTTTAACAGATAATTCTAAAGATGTAACTTTACCAACTTTTTATGGTACTCAAAGAGCTTATGAAATTGTAAGTGGTTCTGATGGAGCTGCTTATGCTGGTAACGGATATTCAGTTAGTGGATCTTATGGATTATTTTTTCCTGATACTTCAACTATAATTTTAAATGGGGCTGCTTTAGATGGCAATTCAGGAACTTCAGGTTTAACAGGTACTAATGATGGATTTGGAATTAATTTAGGAACAAATACAACAGCAAACACAAATGGTCAAAATAACCAAAAATTATTTAATGCATTAGTTTCAGGTTCTAATTTTGGGTTAAATTCAGAAGAAACAATTACTTCTGATTTTGTTTTTGTTAGAGCTAGAAATAGTGAATTTAATTATTCTGAAAATCCATCATATATTTCAGGATCAACTGGTGAAGTAATTTATAATTATTTTATTAATAATCCTCAAACATATATGACTACTGTTGGATTATATAATGATTCAAATGATTTGCTTGCAGTTGCTAAATTATCTAAACCACTTAACAAAGACTTTACAAAAGAAGCTCTTATTAGAGTTAAATTAGATTTTTAAGAATGGATGGCGGCGTACAAACAATTCAATTCGCAAGATATAATAATATCACCTTTACAATTAACTAAAGGATTCTATTATAAAGGAGGTGGCACTTTAGCTACTGCCTCGCTATCAATCTCTTCATCAAACCAATATACAGGTTCGAATTATTATTCAATAGAAAGATACTTAGGTAATCCTTTTAATTTATCTGGTTCAACTGGATATAATTTTAAAATTACTTCTTCTGACGCTTATAATTCAGTAAAACAATTATATTATACAAATTACATTTCTAGTAGTAATGGTGATGTACAACCGATGAATACAGCAAGTTTTGCTGTAGATGGTACAATACAAGGTAGAGTTGGTTCAAATGCTTATGTTAATTATGATCAAACCGATTTAATACCTTATAAATATTTTCCAACAAGTTCTTATCATGCATTAACTCCATCTCAAAATGGTTCAATATATGGAAAAGCAATTTATGGAGTTGATAAATATAGCATTTCTGTGGTTGAACCTACTGTAGCAGTAATGTCTATCCCTCAACAACTTTATGGGGATCAAATAATGCCAGGTTCACTGAAAATAACTTGTCCAAGTGGTAGTTATTTTGATGATGGAGAAGGTAGATTAAAAAGACAAAATAATTTTAATTCTTCATCTATTTATGTGGGTAATATAATTTACCAACATGGTATAATTATTTTTACTGGTGGTAGCAGAAATGAAGTAACTGGAGAATTTTCTAAATATGGTGATGCCGAATATGGAGATGATACTTATGGTGGAAGATTAGTAGGTGCTAATGATGTAGCAGATTTTGCTTTAAGTAATAATGTAACAGCATCATTTTCAAGTTCATTTACTATTTATGAAACGCAATATAAAGCAACAATTTCAGAAGACGAATTTAATTATTCACAAAACCCAACAATAATATCAGGTTCTTCTAATACTGGAATTTATAAAACTTTTGCAACTAGTTCATTTTTTAGTCCTTATGTTACAGCTGTTGGTATGTATAATGAGGCAAATGAATTGTTAGCAGTAGGGAAATTGGCTCAACCATTACCAACTTCTCAAACTACTGACACAACTATTTTAATAAACATTGATAGACAATAATTAAATAATATTTATAATAAATACAAAATTAAACCATGGCTCTTAAATCATTATCCAAAACTGGGATCGCAACTGGGCAAACCATAGAAGCACTACAGGTTTCTCAATCTGTCGATGCATTTACGGGCATACAAGATTACCAGCTAAAAACTTCAGGCTCATTATTAGTAACAGGTTCATTCCAAGTTAGCCAATCTTATTCTTCTGGTTCAGTAACTCAAGGTATTCATTTACATGGTTTAACTAACATATCAGGTAGTTTAGATGGCAGAATAGAATCTTTAGCTATTAATACAGCTGATGGTCAAATATTTTATAACTCTTTAGCAAGTGCTCAGGGTACTACAGGTGCTCAAGGTATTCAAGGAACAACAGGTGCTCAAGGTATTCAAGGAATTCAAGGTATAACTGGTCCTTCTGGTGCTGGTGGTACTCAAGGAACAACAGGTGCTCAAGGAGAAACAGGTACTCAAGGAATACAAGGTATAACGGGTACACAAGGAACACAAGGTATTCAAGGTATAACGGGAGCTAAAGGTGAAACTGGAGCTAAAGGTGCTAAAGGTATCCAAGGTGAAACAGGTGCCGGTGGTTCTACTGGTGCTCAAGGTATTCAAGGAATTCAAGGTATACAAGGTATACAAGGAACAGATGCAACAGGAAGTCAAGGTGCAACCGGTACTCAAGGTACAATAGGTGCTCAAGGTGTTCAAGGTATACAAGGTATTACAGGTACTCAAGGAGCAACTGGTACACAAGGAGCTACTGGTACACAAGGTGCTGCAGGTGATACAGGTGCTCAAGGAACAACAGGTACACAAGGTATCCAGGGTATTACAGGTGTACAAGGAATTCAAGGTATTACAGGGGCTCAAGGTGCTACTGGTACTCAAGGAGAAACAGGAACTCAAGGTATTCAAGGTATTCAAGGTTCACAAGGAACACAAGGTATACAAGGTATTACAGGTGTAGGAACTCAAGGTGCTACAGGTACTCAAGGAACTGATGGTTCAAGTGGTGGTGCTGGTTCAAAAGGTGCTACTGGTGCTCAAGGTATACAAGGTATAACGGGTGCTCAAGGATCAACTGGTACTCAAGGTGAAACTGGAACACAAGGTATTCAAGGTACTACAGGTAGTAAAGGACAAAAAGGAGAAATTGGAGCTCAAGGTATCCAAGGTATAACAGGTACTCAAGGTGCTACTGGAACACAAGGTATTCAGGGTATTACAGGTGCTGGTACACAAGGAACTACAGGTACACAGGGTATTCAAGGTATAACTGGAACACAAGGTATTCAAGGTATAACTGGAGCAAGTGGTAGTGCTGCACCAGGTGGAGGTTCTACTTCTTATAATAATCAAATTAGATATATAGTTGATCAAGCAGGTTCTGATTATACATTAGAATTAACTTCAACTGGAAATCAATTAGGTGGAAAATCATGGAATAGAGTAACTACAGTTCTTAATGTTACTAGTTCAGATCATGGTTTAACTAATGGTGATGTTGTAATGGTAAGAAATGCAGGTGGACAAGATTATTTAATTAGAGCAATAACAAGAATTGATGATAATCACTTTAGTTGTGCTGTAGCTAATAGTGATGGTACATCAGGAGATGCTTTAGCTTATGTTACTGCTTTTTCTGCTAGTGTAACCAATTCTTCAGGTGATATTACATCTATATCTATAACTGCTCCAGGAGGATTAAGTGGTAGTAGCCAATTAAATAGTGTAAGATTATTTGCTAATAATCAACAAACAGCAAATATGAATGTGACATTACCAGCTGGAACACAAGAAGGTGCAGGTACTTATGGAAGTAAAACAAACATTAACCCAGTTACTTTAGAAGGTTTAGGTGTAACTGGTACAGGAAATTCAACATTATTTTCTCCTAACCAACAATTTGCGCTAGGTTCTAATTTTAATATTTTAAAAGTAGGTGGTTTAGATCAATTTGGCCCAATAATATTAAAAATCACTATTTAAAAAGTGATAAAAAAGGTTCCATTTAATAGTTGCTTTAATATTTATAATAAAATAAATTAAATGGCGTCGAATAGACTTAACTTTGGTAAAATAATAGCATCTGCCGTATACAAAAACGGTGATAACTCATTTATAAGAATTAACGGTGATTTTGTTAGTGGTTCCCCCACTATAACAAACGCAGTAAATAATGCGGGTGGTGCAGTTAATTATTCGGAAGCTTTAATAGGACAAAAATTAGTCCAATCTTCAGCTTTTCCTTCGGGAACAACAATAACAAACATATCAGGTACAACAATAACCGTAAGTGATAATGCTTCAGCAAGTACAACAAGTGCTTTAGCTAGAATTTCTCCAGCAGCTGATTCATTTTATATAGCTTCAGGTTCATTAACTGTTCCTGCTAATGCCGCTTTTAGATTAACTAATGTAACAGGTAGTAATGATGCTAGTTATGAATCAGGAACCAGAACTTATGGTTTAATATTTCCACTAGCAAGTACATCTTCAACATCAAATGCTATTGCAGGTGATTTTGCTCAATTAAAAATTACAAAATTTGGTTCAAGAACTTCAAATGTAAATGCTTCTTTTTATATTAGTGCAAGTGCAGACGGAGTAAATGGAATACCAACAGGTAAAACACAATTAGATACAAATACAACTTATGCACTTGTTGAACAATCAGTTTCTGAATCAATGGCACCTATATTTTCAGCTGGTGATATTAGTATTAGTACTGGTTATTCTTTAGCAGGTTATCAAACAGCAGTTGATACTGTTTTCGATACATTTGCTACAGGAAGTGGTGCTGCAACTGGTGGTACAGGTTCATTTAGTGGTTCATTTACTGGATCATTTAAAGGTGATATAACAGCTTCAAAAGTTACTGCTTCATTAACAGATGGTAATGGTATTACTGATTTTACTTATGATGGTAGTGCTCCAAAATCTGTATCAATACAAATTTCTGGTTCAACTTTAGATGTTGGAGCAAGTGGTGTAAGAGTAGCTGATAGTGGAATTACATCATTTCAAATATCTTCATCAGCAGTATCAGCTTCTGGTGCATTATTTGGTGGTGGTGGAACAAAATTAGGTGTTCAAGTAGATGGTAACACAATTGATATTTTTGGAGGATCATTAAGAGTTGTCCCAGGTGGATTACCTACTTCATCATTATCAACTTCAAGTTTTACTTTAGGTGATACTTTAGTTAAATTAGGTGATACAAAAACTACATTAGATAAATTACAATTAACATCTACAACAGCTTCAGGTGAATTTAGTGGATCATTTAGTGGTTCATTCCAAGGTGATGGTTCAAATTTAACTGGAATAGCATCAACATTAATGTATACTGCTTCTTTAGGATCAGGAAGTGTAAATTTAAAAACACAAGCATTAAATATATTAGCAGGTGAAGGTATTGATACATCAGGATCAAATAATACTGTAACAATATCAGGTGAAGATGCTACAACAACAAATAAAGGTATAGCTTCATTTAATTCAAGTGATTTCCAAGTATCATCAGGTGAAGTAACCTTAGCAAATAGTTTATCTATTCCTACAATGTCAATTGGAGAAGATTTAACTGTTGGTTTAGATGTTACTGTAAATCAAGATTTAACAGTTACTAGAAATACAACAATACAAGGTAATTTAGCAGTTCAAGGAACAGCTTCATTCCAACATGAAAGTAATTTGGATGTTGCTGATAGATTTATTAGATTAGCGTCAGGTTCAACAAGTAATGGAGATGGAGGTTTAGCTGTACAACAAACAGCTGCTGATAATACTGAATTATTTGGATTTGATTATAATGCTAATAGATGGGGATTTACATCTTCATTTGATCCAGGTGCTGGTAGTGGTTTTGTACCAAAATCTTTTGTTTCAGCAGTAGCAAATAATAATAGTATTTCAGGTTCATCTACCTTCCAAGCAGTTGGAAATATATATATTGATGGAAGTGGTGAAATTTACATTTATTCATAAATTAATTTTATTAATGGGTTACATCTATTCCTTCCTGGTTAATATTTATAATAAATAAAAATATAATTCTACCTAATGGCTCTTAAAAAGATAATAAAAACTGGTGTAGAAACGGGACAAACTATTGAAGCGTTACAGGTTTCCCAGTCATTTGATGCATTTAATCCCAGTTCTACAGTTGGATATGAAATAGGTATTTCAGGTTCATTAGCAGTTTCTGGTTCATCTACTTTTCATTTAGCAACATCTGCAGATAAAATTAAAATTGAGAATGTTCAAGCTAACCCTTCAGCTTCAAATGCATTACAAGTATTAGTAGCTGATACAGGTTCAGGTGTTTTATATTATGATACTTCAATTGGTTCTCAAGGAACACAAGGTATTCAAGGTACACAAGGTATAACTGGTGCTCAAGGTACTCAAGGTATTCAAGGTATAACTGGAGCACAAGGTGCAACAGGTACTCAAGGTGCAACTGGTGTAGCAGGTAATACAGGTACTCAAGGTACTACAGGTACTCAGGGTGCTACTGGAACACAAGGAACACAAGGAACTACAGGAGCACAAGGTATTCAAGGTACATTTGGTACACAAGGAACTACAGGTACTCAAGGTGATACAGGAACACAAGGTGAAACTGGTACTCAAGGAGAAACAGGAGCACAAGGTATTCAAGGAACAACAGGTAATACTGGAGGACAAGGTTCACAAGGAACACAAGGTACTACAGGTAATGTAGGCCCACAAGGTATTCAAGGTATTACTGGTTCAACAGGTACTAAAGGACAAAAAGGAGAAATTGGTGCACAGGGTATTCAAGGTATAACAGGTTCAACAGGTCCACAAGGTATAACAGGTGCTACTGGTGCACAAGGTACTGAAGGAGCAAAAGGAGCTCAAGGTACTACTGGTGCACAAGGTATTCAAGGTATACAGGGTACTACAGGTACTCAAGGAACACAGGGTATTCAAGGTATCACAGGTACAAAAGGTGCACAAGGCACAACTGGAGCACAAGGTGAAACAGGTACTCAAGGTGAAACAGGAACACAAGGTGCTACTGGAACACAAGGTATTCAAGGTATTACAGGTCAAAAAGGAGATACAGGAGCACAAGGTGAAACTGGTACTCAAGGAGCTACTGGTACACAAGGTACTCAAGGTATTCAAGGTATAACAGGTCAAAAAGGTCAAAAAGGAGCTCAAGGTGAAACTGGAACACAGGGTGAAACTGGTACTCAAGGAACACAAGGTATACAAGGAACACAAGGTATACAAGGTATAACTGGTGCTCAGGGTGAAACAGGTGAAAAAGGTTCAAAAGGTGCTCAAGGAGCTACTGGTGCACAAGGTGCTACTGGTGCACAAGGTGCTACTGGAACACAAGGTGAAACTGGTACTCAAGGTGAAACTGGTGCACAAGGTATTACAGGTACAAAAGGTGCTCAAGGTACTACAGGTGATAAAGGACAAAAAGGTGCTCAAGGAACAACTGGTGCTCAAGGTAATACAGGTACAAAAGGAGAAATAGGTGTTGGGACTCAAGGTGCTCAAGGTATAACAGGTACTCAGGGTATTCAAGGTATAACTGGTGCTCAAGGTGTTCAAGGTACAATTGGTACTGGTACAGTAGGTCCTCAAGGAACAACAGGTACTCAAGGTGCAACTGGTGTACAAGGTACTGATGGTAATTTTGGTGGTGCTACATTTGATTATACTTTTGATTCAGCAATATTACCTGCAGATCCAACTGCAGGAAAAGTAAGATTAAATTCAGCATCAGGTACGGCAGCTGGTCAAAAAGGTGCTACTAAAATGTATATTGATGATACTGATGATAATGGTAATGATATTTCATCATTTATGG
>CAACVC010000157.1_pt1 | contig 15459 bp, 33 predicted proteins | sample 2381761 | NCBI WGS metagenome assembly CAACVC01 (sample SAMEA5211966, study PRJEB30684) | marine metagenome | biome: Marine; feature: Epipelagic; material: Water | collected 2015-10-15 | depth 45 m
TCGAAGAATACAACAAAGAATACGATAAAATCGAATGCTCAGCCGACCAAGATTGGGAATGGCATTATGCAAGTGAGTAAAGATTCCCGTGGAAAAATTTGGTTACCCGAGGGAAGGGTCGTATATTTACAGAGTAAATAATAAAAATAATAAAGGTTATGTCAAGTCAAGTAAAATTAAGAAATAAGAGAAAACAAGTTGGATCAGTTGGTCAATTAAGATGGAAGCCAACAACAATGAAAATGGATGATTTTAAATTCAATCCAGATTTATTTGTTCCAATGAAAACTAACAAGAAAATTGATAACATTCTTTCCAGTGAAGGTGGGTTAATGAAAGGTACTAATGTTGCTTTCGTAGGTGATCCTGGAGTTGGTAAAACAACAGTATTGCTAGATATTTTAGCAGATCTTCAAAATAATGGTCATAAAACACTTTTTATTAGTGGTGAGATGACACAAATTGATATGGTAGGAATGGTTAAAAGATTTCCTAAGTTTGGTAAGTTACCTATTTTATTTATGGGTGATTGGATTGAAAAAGATCCATTAGTAATATTAAAATCTATCCTTAGTGAAGGATGGGATTCAGTATTAGTAGATTCATTTGCTGAGTTAGCAGTTGCTGTTTGTGATTTTCATGGTGGTACTATGAAAAATGCTGAAACTAAATTATTAAATTTGTTTGAAAAACATAATAAAGGTGAAAATATAAATAAAGTAAATACTTGCTTTATGATTATTCAACAGGTTACTAAAGGTGGGGAATTTGCTGGTAGTAATAGATTTAAACATATGATTACTGCAATGGCTCATATGAAATTTACCCCTGAAGGTAGTAGAGCTATTTGGTTTAGTAAGAATAGACGTGGAGGTGAAATGAATAAATTACACTTTAGTTTAGATCAAAATAATCATGTTGGGTGGTTATTTACTGAACCAATGAATATGGGAATTTAATAAAATTAATATGATAGAATTACAAGAATTTATAGATAAAATGCGTGCCACAAGTAGTGGTACGCAAAAAGTAGAAATAATTAAGGACGCGAGTCCGTTTATCCATAGGTGTTTAGAATATACCTATAATCCTTTTAAGCAGTTTTATGTGACTAGTAAAACTTGTATCAAGAATAAGGACAAAGGCATAACCACCAATTCAAGCGGTATGTTCGACACCTTGGATAAATTAATTAATAGAGAATTCACTGGACATGATGCTATTAAATTAGTAAATGGTCACCATGAATTGATTTATAAAATAATTGATAAAGATTTAGGTATTAGAGCTGGAGATAAAATTATAAATAAAGCAGTACCTAAATTAATACCAACATTTTCAGTTGCATTAGCTAAGGAATATGATGATAAATGTGATTGGCAAAATGATAATTGGTATGCTTCAAGAAAATTAGATGGTGTTAGATGTTTAGCTGTAGTTAACTATGAAGGTGAATGTACACTTTATTCTAGAATGGGTAAAGAATTAACTACACTTAATAAAGTAAAAGAAGCAATTGAAGCAACAGGTATTATTAATACTGTATTTGATGGTGAGATTTGTTTAATTGATGAAAATGGAAATGAAGATTTTCAAGGTGTAATGAAACAATTAAGACGTAAAGATCATCAAATTGAAAATCCTGTGTTTATGATATTTGATATGATTCATAAACCTAATTTTGATAATCAAAAAGGTGGTCCTATATTAAGTGAAAGATTACAAGCGTTAAGAGGATTTTTAACAGGTAGATTTATTACAACTGATATTTTACGTTACACAGAACAATTTGTTATAACAGATGGAAGACATTTTGATATGTGGGGCCAAATGGCAACTGAAAAAAATTGGGAAGGATTTATGTTACGTAAAGATGTTACTTATGAAGGTAAACGTACTAAAAATTTACTTAAAGTAAAAAAATTCTTCGATGCTGAATATGAAGTAGTAGCAGTTGATTTTGATGATCATGAAGTAGTTAGAGATGGTAAATCAGAAACAATTAAAATGTTATCTCAAGTATGGATTGAACATAAAGGTCATTTAGTAAAAGTTGGTAGTGGATTTACTCAAAATGAAAGAATGTGGTACACTTCAAATTACTTAAATGAATCAATTGTAGGTAAGATTATTACAGTACAATATTTCGAAGAAACTAATAATGATAAAGGTGGAATCAGTTTAAGATTCCCAACAGTAAAACATATACATGGAAGCAAACGAGAATTATAAATTTAATAAGACAGTATTCTGGGAAGAAAAGTTCTTAACAGAAGAAGGTGGTGGGTCAGTTAGCAAAGCTGTTAAACTAAACTCACCAGGATTAGTTGATTTCTTCAAAGAAATGGAAGATAACAACGATGAAATTTTGGGAATGAGATTCAACGAGGAAAATGTCCTTGAAGTACTAATCAGACCAAAACAGTAAAATTATATATTTATGTTACAGACTATTAAAAAACGAACTATGGATTTAAAAATGATACCGTGTAATTGTTGTGGTGAACCAATGCCTGAGTTAAGATTAACTAAATATGGCTACAATTTTTGTATTAAATGTTCAGAAGCAGGGTTAGGCGAAGGTAGAAAACAAGGTGTTCCTATCTTAATGGGTGAAGGTGATCATACTTGGGTTGAAACAGTTATTATGACTGATGAACAATTTAAACAGTATGAACGTCAACAGGAAGCTGAACTTAATCTAGACAAAAAGAATAAAGCAGAGATTATCAATATGGATAAAGATGATAAAAATCTAATTGGTCCTATGACAATCAAAAACCCAGATGGCAAATAAGAAAAAATTTCTTAGTAAGGAACAAATAGTTGCAGCTCAAGGTAAAACATTATCAAATATGGCTGCAGCTAGGTACTTGCATGTTTCATATCAGCATTATAAGAAATACGCTAAAATGTATAACTTATTTGAGCAACATAAGAATCAAGCTGGTAAAGGTATACCTAAGTACTTAAAAGGTCCTAAAAAGATGCCTCACATGAAGGAAATAATTGAAGGTAGAATAGCAGCATCTTCATTTAATCCTAATAAACTTAAGTACGCTCTTATAGAACAGGGATATTTATTAGAGGAATGTTCTGTATGTAAATTTAAAGAACGTAGAGTACTTGACTATAAAGTACCATTACTGTTGCACTTCAAAGATAATAATTCCAATAATTACAGCTTAGATAACGTTGAGTTACTATGCTATAACCATTATTTTTTAACAGTTGGGGACATTTTTAATTCTAAAGATATTAAGCAGATTGAAAGTAAGCAAGAGCATTATGGAACATCTGAAAAAGTGGAGTGGGAAGTAGACGAATATCATTTACAACGTTTAAAAGAATTAGGTTTAGATGATGAAGATGAAGATGACCCTAACCAATATATTTCTAAAATATGAAGAAAGCAAGATCATTAAATAAAAAACACCATAAAATAACTCGTGATTATGGTAAACAAAAGAGTAAGCATTTAGAAAAACTAACAGATAAAATACTTAAAAATGACGAGAAGGCCCAGCAACTAAAAGCTAAACAAATGAAGGGCGATTTTTTAAATAACTTTTAATATATGAGACACTTAATATCAATTGTTATGTTGATGATTACACCAACATTGGTAGCTCCTACTGCATACGAGCAACCAGAACCGATTAAAATAGAACCAAAAGTAGAAGTAATAAATGAAATGGATTTATTTTTAGAAGATTTAGGACATAGAGAATCAGGAAATAGATATGATGTTGTTAATAAATTTGGATACATGGGTAAGTATCAATTTGGTAAATCAACATTAAGAACACTAAAAATTAAAGTAACTAAAGAAGCATTTTTAAATAGCCCTGATTTACAAGAATATGCTATGCAACAAAATTTACTTTACAATAAAAAGAAATTACAAAAATACATAGACAAGTTTGAGGGGCAAGAAATAAATGGTATATTGATAACTGAGTCTGGCATCTTAGCTGCAGCACATTTAGGTGGTCCTGGTAGTGTTAAGAAATTTTTTCGATCAGGTAAAGTAATGCAAGATGGAAACGGAGTAAAAATCACTTCATATCTAAAACGATTTGGAGGTTATAAACTAAATATATGAGAAATAATATAATTACAATAGAAAATTTTTATGATAATCCATTAGAGACTAGAGAATGGATATTACAACAAGACTTTGCCGTTAGAGGTAATTACCCAGGTCAAAGAACAGTATCACATGCTACTCAACAGATGAAAGATATAATTGAATCAGCTGTTAAACCATTAGCAGGTCCAATTACTAGTTTTCCTATAGGCGAAAGAGAAGATGGTGAACCAAATTATAATGGAGCTTATCAATATACTACTTGTCATGATAAAACTTGGATTCATAGTGATAGTGGTACTTCATGGGCTGCTGTTGTTTATCTAACACCTAATGCACCTTTAAGCGGTGGTACTGGTTTATATAGACACAAAAGCACTGGTTTACATGAGTGGGTTGATGATGAAAAAGTAATGGATTTAATATGGAGTGAATGTAATGACTATACTAAATGGGATTTATGTGATACAATTGGAAATGTATTTAATAGAATGATTTTATATAGAGGAACTATGTTTCATGCTTCATTAGATTACTTTGGTCAGGATATAAATGATGGTAGATTATTTCAAACATTCTTCTTTGATACAGAATATTAATGGATAACGGATATTTACATTTAAAACAAGTTATACCACCTGACATAGTAGCTGAGGTTAGATATAGATTAATTGATTTAAAAAATAAATATTTAGATAAAGTTGGTCAACCAAGACATAATGGCTCAGGTACGTTTTGGGAAGGTTTAGAATTAGCAAGTACATTTGATCCTAATTTATGGAAATATTATACTGCTGATTTTATGTTTAATATAGTTAAATCAATTATACCAACACCTTATTTATTTAATGATCAAGCTGTAGTTAAATTACCTAAATCAGATTTAAAATTTGAAGCACATTATGATAATCAATTTGGTCCTGATCCTGAAGGTGCTTTAAGAGGTGATTTTAAAACAATTAATTGTAGTTGGATATTAACTAATATGAATGAAGCAAATGGGTGTTTGTATATAGATGATAAACCAATTATAGCAAATGCTGGTGATATAGTTATAATAGATGGAAATAAAATCCATTATTCAGGTATTAATAAAACAAATGGAATAAGAGTATTATACGCTTGTTGTTATTCAAGTAAACCAATTGGTAATTTTCAAAAAGGATTTTACAATGAAGAATTTAAAAGAAATACAAGTAACATTACAGGAAATTTGGGCAGCGACTAGACCTAATGTGTATAAAAATAAAAAGAAATACACTAGACGTAAAAAACATCCGCGTAAAGGCTTGGATACCTGAGATATCTTTCGTATATTTACAGGGTAAATAAAAAAATAAAGGTTATGCCCATAGTAGAATTTTCAAATTTAAATAAATACGGAAATATAAGAACCCGTAGATTCTGGAGAGAAAGCTCCAGTTTATCATTTAACCCAAGTGGATTTGGTCCAATGGTTAGTTATAGGTTATTCAAATATGATTATGAAGGACATATACCACCTGGAATAGTAAAATTAGGTGGTAAAACATATATTGTTCCAACATGGCAAGAAGTATTACCTGAAACTAGATTGGAAGATATTAACTGGATAAAACCTAAAGTTAAGAAAAAAGCAGAAACCATAGTAGTAGAAACACCTAGTTCAAAAGGTGATGTTATTTACAAAACAAGATTCTACCCAGATTCAGGTAATTATACTTGTACTTGTCCTGGTACTTGGAGAGCAAAAGATAGAATGTGTAAACATATTATTAAACTTAAAAACGAAATTGAAAATGAAAGAAAATAGATACGTTGTTACATTTGAAGCATATGTTTATGCTGACAATGATTATATGGCTAGAAAGCAATCACATGCAGTTAATGATTCAATTAATGCAATAATGAATGTTCAGGATTCTGAGGTAATGGGTATTGTAGAACAACCATTTGCAACTATGGGTAATAGAAAATTAGATGATATTTCTAAACCTAGAGATAAGGATGAAGATAAACCATTACCATTTTAATATGGAAGGATACGAATTAGTAGATAAAGCAATGAACGTTGGTTATAGAATGTTATTAGGTGAAGAAATTACTTATGAACCTAATGATAGTGATGAAGTAGAAGATATGGTTTTCATACCAGACCCAACTCAATCTGAAATGGAGTTAGCTGAAGACTTACTTGAATATTTTATTGAAGAAGAAGAGTATGAAAAGTGTGCTAATATTAGAGATATAATTAATTTAAAGAAAACAATTAATAGGTTATATGAACAAAAATAAATTTAAAACATTAGGTAAAGTACTTTCTAAAGTAGGTATTGATATTGATTATCAAATTGATTGGGCTGAATCAGTTGGTAGTGGAATTAAATATACAGATCAACCTAGATTAGGATCAGGTACTTATAATGGAATACAAGGATGGTATTTTACTAAAAAAACAAATACAAATTTTACAGCTAAAGAAAAGAAATTAATTAGAGAAACATTAAAGAAACGAGGTTGGAAATGTAAAGGTATTTCTGATTATGAAGTAGAGTTTGATAATGATAGATCTTATAGACCAAATATTAGTTTTATTTATGGAAAATAGAGGTAGACCAAGTGAAAATACAGTTAAACCTACTAAATGGGTTTTAGAAACTGGTGATGTAACTTATTATTATGATGTAAAGAAAAATCCAAATGGTTGTTGGAGAACAGTAAGTCATGATACAACTAAATATCCTAAACCAGATATTAATCAAAGAATGTATGGTAAATCACCTGTAGTAATGGTATTTAATACTTCAAATCGTTCAAATGCTAGAACTAAAATGAAAGTATTTAGAAAAAATGTTGATTATGTATTAACAGCTAAAAAATTACCAGGTGTACCTGAAAAAGCAGTGATATTAGATGTGGGAGTAGGTAATTCATTCATAGAAGAATACAAAGAAAAATATAAGCTTAAATAAGAGTATATATTTATGACCAAAGTCTAGGGATACAAAATAGTTTGGCGTTCCTAAAATAGAATTATATATTTATAATAAAACGAAATTACAATAAACAAAATATATTATGTACAGTAATACTCCAGATCCAGGAAACTGGCACTCATTCTTACAAAGAAAAGATAATACAAGCCTTTCATTAATGGAAGCTAAAAGAAAGTATTTAAAAGAACAATTAGAATACGAATCTTTTATGAATATGCAATTAGCTCGACTTGAAATGAACAGACAATCAAGATTAGTTCAAGGTGGAGCAGGTAACCCAGATAGCTTTGAAGATATTATCAGCTGGATGTGGAATAATAACGGTCAACTAGATGTTAGTGATGGTTTTACTTCTACAATTCAGTTTGAATTTGAATCAGATATTGACTTTGTAAATGCAGGTACTGATATGGTACACGTTTTAGTTCCTAATGGACAACAAGGTAATGGAACAGCAGCAACAGTTCCATTTACAGCTTCAAATGTAATAGAAGCAGATAATATTGTACAATTTACTTATATTCAAGCTCCTAGTGCTAACGGAACAGGAGTTATTGGAGCTAACGTATTAGCAACAGGATCAGAATTATTTGGTTCTATAACATCATCACCAACAACACCAGTAGAAGGAAATTATACAACAATAACAGGTACTTGGGCTACAGGAACAGGTGGAACTGGAGGACAAGATATTGCTGCAAATATTGCAGTAAGTGCTCTTCAAACAGTTACTTCAATTATAGTATCAAACAACTCAAATGGTGTATTCCAACCAGGTAATACACTTACATTCGCTGGATCTGATTTAGGTGGTGGAGGTAGTTTAGTTGTTACTTTAACAGAAGCTAATTTAGCAGGAGACCAAGTTGGATATACAGCTGGAAGTACAGGAACAATTGTAGTACCAGGTAGTGCTAGATTATTTAACCCAAGTAACCCAAGTGTAACAATTGATAAATCATTTGCTGCATCACAAGTATTTGGAGTAAGTGGATCAGTAGTAACAGCAACAGCTTAATATTAATAGTTAAAAAAATAGATTATGTTAAAGATTATAGGACTAATAGTAGTAGTATTAGTAATAGGAGCCGCAATTTATTACTTCGGCTTTTACAAGAAAGGAAAAATCAATGATAGAGATGGTGACTTAATTCCTGATGAAATTGAAGACGCAGTAGCAGAAATCAAAAAGGCAGCTATAGAAGCAAAACGTAGAGGTAAAAACGTTAAAAACGAACTTAAAGACGTTATTGCTGCAGCTAAAGAATTAGGTAATCAAATAGGAGACGTTAGTAAAGCCGCTAAAGGTAAAAAAAGATCAGGACGTAAACCTAAAAAATAATGAGCAAATATAAACTTACAGAATTACTTAATGAGTACATAGGTGGAGGCCGAATTGGTACTTTGAAGATTTCATTTAGAGATCTAGTTGATAGAATGGAAGAACTAGAAAAATCAGATGAAGTTATTGTTAGAGAAAAATCTGGTCCATCTGGTGATGGTAAAGTAAATAGAGAATTTGAGGTCGTAGCTAGAGACTCAGCTGTACCTGGAGGTAATAAGCAAGAAAGAGGATTTACTGTATATGATTACAAATTTGGATTTGACCCAGGTGATATAGATAATTATGAAGAAGAATATAACTTTAGTGTTGGTGGTAATGATATAGATTTAGCTAGGAAATTAATTGGTGATATTGAACCTTTTGGTATAGGAGAAAATGGTCATGTAGAAGATTTTGCTGATGAAATTAAAGAAGAAGCTATTAAAGAACCTATAAATCTTAAAGATGCATTAGACAGATACTCTTTTGGAGAAATTTTAGATACCGCAGCAGAACATTATGAAGAAGATGGTGAAAAAGATATGGCTTTATTAGCTAGACAAACTGCTGCTAAATTTAGAAAAATGTTAGATGATTTTGATGGTGGCATTAAAGAAGAAAAGAAAATGGATGCTGATGAAGTAATTGCTATTATTAAAATGATGAACCCTGATGCTAAAGAAGATTTACTTAAGAAAATAGCTGATATGGGTAAGAAAGTAGATGAAATTGAAGAAATATCATCATTAAAAGTTGAAGTAGATAAAGATGAAGTTAAAATGCACTTAGATCAATATAGAAAAGGTGCTATTGATGGTGATGATTTAGCTCAAGCAATTGAAGAAATTGTATTTGGTGAAATTAAAGCACCAGGAATGAAAGAATCAACTGGACCAAGTGATAAAGCTGAAACTGAAGATGATGTTGTAAATGTAGATAAAGTAGCAGGTCCAAGTGCTAAAGGTAAAGGATATTCATCAGCTGTAGACGCTGAACGTAGTGAAAGCGGTAAGGAACAAGATGATATAACTCAAACAACAAAACCTATGTATAAAGAATCACTTAAAATATCTGAAATAGCAGAAAATATGTATATTGATGATGATGAATTTGAAATGGAAATGGTAATAGATAGAGCTAAAGAAATTGCTCCAATACTAAAAGGTATTGATATGGATATTATTGTTGATTTTGTTAAAACACATAGACAAGATATTAGAGGTGCTTCTGATGAAGAAATTAGAGATGAATTTGAAAACTTTAGATCAGTAAACTATGATTATATAGATGAAGATTTAAAACAACATTTTAAACGATTTAAGTAGTGCAGGTGCACATTTCAAACGAAGAAGAGCGCGGAATCATTTGGTTACCGCGTTTTTTTTTCGTATATTACGGTATATAACCAAATAAAAAACAATAGTTATGGCAAGAGTAAGTATTCAAAAAGAGATCGATATAGTGATCAAACAAGCTAATTTAATTAGACGTTACATTAATCAAGGAATGACTTGGGAACAAGTTGTACATGAATTTTTGCAACTGGCTAATAAAAGTAATATTAAGCAAAATTTTACCATGTTAGAAAAATATATGGTAAATGCTTATAATAGGGATCCTGAACAAATACAGCAGGAGATTTTAGATTTTAATGGGCTAATGAAAGCAATTAATGACCAAGAAGGTGATGTTGATAATCTTAAATTTCAACAAGCACAACAGTATTGGAATGAAGCCCAGAATAATTTAGAATCAACTTCCTATCTATAATGGCTAAGAAAAATAGGCAGTATAGATCAAATCAAGGTAGAAGTCCTAAACAACAACGTAGTAACGAAATAGCCGCTTTTGTTAGCGTAGTAGGATTAATAGCAACATTATTATTAATATTTTTAACTCAATAAATGGATAAACGTAGAGAAAAAGCAGTATTACACCATTGTTTTGCAAGTGCTAAAAAGCATATTAAAAATGGTGAGCGTGATAAAGCAAGGGATTACTGTGATATGGGTATAGCATTCGTAGCAGGTAAAAGAGAGAAAGGATTAGGTGCTAAAGACTTAATTGAAGACGTTAGAGTAGAATTATGGTTAGAGCGTTTTTGGATGTTTTTAGAAAATAATAAATTAATGTTAGGATGATAGTAGTTAAAGATTTATTAATAGGAATAGGAGCATTTTTTGTAGCACACGTTTTAACATTTTATCAATTAAATGGTCAATTTTTAAAATCGACTGACTGGTTTAGAAATAACGTTACAATAGTAGCTGCTACTGGTATTATTTTATCATTCTTTTATATTTGGGGAACTAAATATGCAGTCCAAGGAATGGGTGGTTTATTATGGCCAGCTCGTTTTATTGGATTTGGTGTTGGAATGATAATTTATGCAGTGATGGTTAATTACCATTTTAGTGAAGGTATTAATAGTAAAACATGGGTTAGTTTAGCATTATCTTGCTTACTAATCTACATTCAAGTATTTTGGAAAGTAAAATGATAAAAGATCAATTAACAGCAATATTAAAAGTAGTAGAAAACGAATGTAAACGTGGTTGTGAGCAATCATTTTATGAAGAAGATAGAGACACATGGAGTAAACATCACGATTATATTAAAAAAATGAGATTAGATTTAGAAAAAGGTAGATTTAAATAATGGGAGAAAAAACAATATTTAATAGGAATTGGAGAGTAAAGATATTAAGATCTATGGTAAGGCAGAGAAAATTAACTCCACTAGAAAGAATATCTAGTAGAGTAGGTTATATGGGAGCAGGATTTTTAATGGCTGGTCAATGGACAGTTGAACCAGCCTTATTTATAGTTGGGTTTTGTTGTGTATTATTTCAAGTAACAGTTAGAAGACAATGGAACCTAGTAGCACTGCAATTAAATGGTTTAGTTGCTTGGACAATACATTTTTTTAACAATTTATAATGGCAAAATATTTAATAGAATTTACATGGGGTAATAATAATCCCATACATGAAGAATTAGAAGTAGAAACTGATGACATTAAGTGGACTTGTGATCAGATAGCTAGAAACAGAGGTAATATTCAGTTCACTAAAATTTATAATTATGATCAAGATTCAGAAAAATAAAAATAACTATTTATTAATAGAACAAAGAGAGTATGAGGGTAACCCTTACATTGATGTGAGAGAATTTTATGATAATGAAGATGGTAAATCAATGCCTACGAAGAGGGGTATAACTTTTAATCCGAAGTATGCACAGCAAGTAGCTGAGGCTCTTCTTAAAATAGCAAAGAATGATGAATAAATGGTTTGGAGTAAAATTTAATTTCAAATGGCCACATGAGGGTTTTGTATTTGGGTTTAGTTTAGATTACTATGATCCAACTGAGGATTTACCATGGGAGAGTTATGTATTTAGAATAGCATTTATAACTGTAATCTATGATTGGGGTTGGGGTGATGATGCTAAAGAAATTTATAATAATCAATAATGGAAATAGACATTAGACCTTGGGGTAAGTATGAAGTATTACTTGACTCAGATAATGTTAAAGTAAAACGTATAACAGTTAACCCAAATAGTAGATTATCATATCAATATCATGATAAACGAAGGGAACAATGGACTGTGGTTAAAGGTAACTTAACTATAGTTTTAGATGATGAAAAGGTATTTAGAGCACCTGGTGAATCTATTCATATACCTTTAGGAGCAAGACATAGAGCTTGGAATGAAACTGATGAAGAGATAATATTTATAGAAGTACAAACGGGGACTTACTTTGGTGAGGACGATATAATAAGATTACAAGATGACTACGACAGAGATTCATGAGGAAATAGTTAGGTTAAAACTAATTAGACCTCAAACTCAAGAAATTAAATTAAAAATACAAAAGTTACAACAACAATTAAGTAATGGTTAAAGTTGATTTGCATGGCTTAACGCACGATAAAGCCATATTAAAGGTAGAGGAAATGATATTGATGAACCAGCTATGTAAATATGGAAGCATTGAGGTTATAACAGGTAAATCACCTGAACTTCAGAGTAAAATAATTGAAGAAATACTTGACGTTCACAATTTCTCTCATTATATTCCACCACATAATGTAGGTGTAATGTATATTAGTGATAATGAAATTGTGTAGGGAATTTGTTAATGTAGATGGAGCTCTATTAGAGATAATAAAGACATTCAGACCAGAATACTTTGTTACAGAGCAAGGCAGTAATACATTAAACCCAAAGTTAATAGGCATGTGGGTTGATCACTTAAATTGTGATCGAGCGATTAGAAAAGATGGAGTAATAGCTATTTGTCAAACAGTAGAAGAACCAGAATGGGAAGAGATTTAAAATCATGTGCTTGGTGTCATAAACCAACTAGTATGCCTGAGGTATTTGCTGCTGAGACACCATTGTTAGAATGGTTTGAAGAAAAAATTGATAAATATTGTAATGATAAAGGTATAGATAGGAAACAATTATGGGGAGTAGATTCAGATTGGAATGAATTAGATGAACTACCTGAAATACTTGAAGCAGAATTATTAACTTATGATCAACTAATATCAACAGTAACAAGGAAAACAATATGTTCACCATGTTTAAGAGATGATCAAAAATTATGGATTAAATATTATCATAAGGATTTTGGTGATCCAGATGATGATTTAGAAATTAGAATAGAAGACCTAAAATAATATTATGAAAATAGATAAAATATACGTTATAAATTTACTTAGAGATAATCAACACATTATTGATAAGTTAGAAACATTACCAATTGAAGGTGGTTGTGAATACTTTATATTGGATGCTACTAATGGTTGGAAAGTAGCTAGTGGTGAAGAAAAAAAGAAATTTAATTTTAAAGTAGCTGATTGGTGGAAAATAGACCATGAACATAATTTCTATAATAGAGAAGTAACACCAGGTGAAATGGGTTGTGGTTTATCTCATTATGAATGTGTTAAATTAGGTTATGATGAAGGTCATGAAACAATATTAATATTAGAAGAAGATTTTATTTACAATGGTGAATGGCCTAGTAAAGAAACATTTGAACAATTACCAGATGATTGGAGTATGTTTAACTTTGCTAGACGAGGATTATGGAGTGAAAATGAAGAACAAGTATTAGGTGATGATTTAGTTAGAGTAGGTTATTCATATAATAATCAAGCTTATTTAGTATCCAGAAAGGGTATGAAAGAAATACTTGACTCAGATTATTTAAATAATGTAATTGTTAATGATGAATTTTATCCTGCATTACATGGAACACATGATAGACAAGATGCTATTGATAAATTTTATAATCCTAATTTTAGATATTATGCTACTAGGAAAGAATATTTTGGTCAAGAATCAAATCCAAGTAGAGACTCATTAACAGAATTTACACCTGAATACGTTAGGGAATTAGATACTAACACTCCATATAAACGAGATTTTAATATACTAGATGATAGTAATTGGGAAGAATGGAGTAATAGATATATTAACCCACAATTAATGAACGGTGAATTTGATTTAATTACAGATGAACCAGCACCTCATGTTTATGTATTCCCATTGTTCACTAAAGCATTTTGTGATGAATTAATTGAATTAGGTGAACAGCAAGAATGGACTCATGGTAGACATGCTTTTTATCCTACAACAGATAATTTACTTGATGTATTAGGTATGAAAAACATTTATAATAGGGTAGTAAATGATTATGTTAGACCTTATGCTATAGATAGATTTGAATTAGAAGGTGATACTTGGGATCATCTATCTGATGAGTCATTTATAATTAAATACCCATTTGATGAGCAAGCACATTTAGGTGTTCATCATGATTTTAGTAATATAACAACATTAGTAAATTTAAACCCAGGAGGATTTACAGGTGGGGGAACATATTTCCCTAAGTATAAATGTTTAGTTAATCCTAAAGAAATAGGAATGGCTACATTACACCCAGGAAACATAACTCATAAACACGGAGCTAGACCTACTACTAGTGGAACTAGATATGTAGTAGTAAGCTTTATAACTAACTCAGACCATAAAGGGTTTGAACCAAAACAATATTAAAATGATAGTAATAGACAACTTTATACAAGACACTAATTTATTAGACGAATTAAATAACGATAAAACATTCTTTGGACCAAATGGTAATTACACTTGGTGGGATGGTTGGTGGAATAATCCAGCAGATACACTTAAGAAACGTTTAATTAACTATATTTGGAAAGACAATTGTCCACTACAATATAGAATCGAATTAAACGGATTTGAATATTGGACAGGTGTATATGGACCAAATGAAGGTGTACAAGAATTAGGTACACATTTTGATAAAGACGAATTACATTGGGAAAGAACAGGTGGTCAAAATGGAGGTGAGATAGTAACACCAGAAATTGGAACAGTATTTTATCCTAAAGATGTACCATTTAAAGGTGGTTATTTAGAAATAGAACACCCAGATGGTGTATTTGAAAGAATACAAGCTAAATATAATCGATTAATTATTTTTGATGCAGGTGGTTGTAAACATAGAGTAACACCTGTTGAGGAAGGAACACGATATGCTATTGCAATTAATTTATGGGATCATATTCCAGTTGCAGCACAAGAAGGTACAATGAATATTGAATAATGAAAATAATCATAAGCGCAGGTTATCAAGCACAAGATAGGTTTTTCGATGAAAATGTTTGGTTGGATTATGGAACAGGAGGAACCGAGTTTTGTATAATTAAGTTAAGTAAGGCATTAGCTAAATTAGGACATGAAGTTGTAGTAACGGGTTATGTTAAAACAACAACAATGAATGATGGAGTTAAATACATTCATTATGATGCTTTATCCGAAGCAGATTATGATGTAGCAATAGGAGCTAATTATCTTAGTTTCATCAAAGAACTCAAACACAATAAAAACATAAAGGCAACTAAATGGATATTTTGGATGCATAATGATGAATACTATAATTGGTTTAGAGGAACAACAATGCCTAATTGGGTAAAATATTTTGATGAGATTGATTGTGTTGTTGGTGTATCTCAATTTCACGCTAATATA